>Ga0209636_10002258_pt1 | contig 19646 bp, 11 predicted proteins | sample DeeMarSWOR152_54_FD_187464 | JGI IMG/M metagenome (GOLD analysis project Ga0209636, IMG submission 187464) | Marine sediment microbial communities from White Oak River estuary, North Carolina - WOR-1-52-54 (SPAdes) (version 2) | ecosystem: Environmental > Aquatic > Marine > Intertidal zone >... | reverse complement strand
GCTTTGTACAAATTTACCGATGTGGATAGGACAGGGAAAGCGATTTGCTGACTTCTATGTCAAGCAGCGAGATGCCGGACGAATATTGTGGTTCTACTCTTGCAGCGGCCCCGGCAAACTGCTTGACCCTTACAGCTATCACCGGATGCAGCATTGGTTCTGTTGGAAATACCAGGCGCGTGGTTCAGGTTTTTGGGCGTTTGGCGATTCTAACGGCTCATCTTCCTGGAATGAGTATCTATCGAAACTGGGGGCATATACACCGTTATTTCTTGACAAGGAATCCGTCACCGGTGGCAAACACATGGAGGCCATCCGTGAAGGGATAGAGGACTACGAATACCTTCGCATGCTGCGCGATAAGATTGGAATTCTGGAAGGCAAGGGAGTGAAAAGCAAGGCTGTTGATTCCGCCAAGAAACTTTTGGATACCGCCGCCGACCGTGTTACATCATGCATGCTGAAGCCGGAGATGATCTACTGGGATCGGGCGAAGGATCGTTCTATTGCAGATGCGGTTCGCGTTGAGGTGCTCGAAATGCTTGTTGAGCTTGAGTAAGGAGGAGGCTGTATGCGGATCGGTTTTACCAATTACGGCCAGCAAAAATCGGAACGACAAAAGGCCGCAACTTGACTTACAAAAGCAACATACATTGAATCCGGCATTTTTCAATAAATATTTATTAATCCGCCAGAAAACAACATTTTTTTGGACCAGATTGATATAAAATTAGCATCTGTGGTGACATTTTGGAGACATAAATTCTCGAAGAATTCTGACATTTTATGACTTAGGGCAAGGGTGTCTTGTGGTGAACAATTCTCAGCTCTTCTCGGACAGTAAATTGTCGTATGGCAAATGCCTGGAAATGTTATAATGTACATCCTTACAATTATAGAAGAATACTTGGGATAGTAAGGAATGGAACAAAAGGCCTGTATCAATACGCACAACCAAAGTGGCAGGGTCTTCAAAAGAAAGGTAGTAATTGAATGAAAACGAGTATGTTCTTTGTTTGTTGTATTTTTGTCTATATTGTCAGTGCCGTCGGCGTACCTGACGTTCATAGTCAGACCGTCAAAGAAGTAATTCCCAAAGAAACCGAGTCGAGACTGCGTGCGATATACGAGCGGGAGGAGTTCCGCGCCAAGATATTTCGTGCAGACTGGCTCGACGATAGTTCGGGCTACACAGTTCTGGAGCCGGTTCAAGGGTCGGAGGAACAAGTGCTAGTACGTTACGATGCCGCCAGCGGCACACGCACGGTGCTGGACTCACCTAAGAGGAAGGAGAGCAGGTCTGACAAAATCTCCCCGGACGATCAGAGCGTTCTCTATTCTGAACAGGGGAATCTGTACGTGCGTGATCTGAAAAGTGACAGGAAGATTCCCCTCACGAAGAATGCAGCCAACAGCTCGGTTTCGAACGGTAGGGCAGTCTGGAGCCCCGATGGAAAATGGATCGCCTTCGTACAATCGGACGCCTCCACAGTGGAACTAAGGTCGGTCCTTGTTCCGGGCGACCCAACGTATCCGAAAGTAAAGGAAGTCCGATTTGCCAGGGTGGGCGGGAACATAGAGACGCTTCGTGTCGGTGTTGTCGACAACCGAGGAAGACAGACACGCTGGCTCTCTATTGCCATACCGGAAGAAGGTTACTATCTGGGGCAGGTCAACTGGGCTGGAAATTCGGATGAACTGCTGGTGGAAAAGCTGAGCCGATTCCGAGATGAGCGCGAGTTTCTCATCGCCGAAGTCGGCACTGGTGCAATCAGGCGCATCTTTCACGAATCCGATCCGGCATGGGTCATCGCCAGCTACGGCAAGAATGCCGGGCTAACTTGGATTCGCGACAGCAAGGCATTCATTGTTCTGAGTGAAAAAGACGGTTGGCGGCACGCCTATGTCTACTCGCGCGACGGTAAGGAACTGGATCTCCTGACACCCGGTCAGCACGACATTATCGAACGCGGCGTAGTGGACGAGGCGGGGGGTTGGTTTTACTACTACGCATCACCCGACAACGCCACTCAGAAGTATCTCTACCGTGCACGTCTGGATGGTATCGGAGAGCCCAAACGAGTTACCCCTATGGACCAGCCCGGTACCCATGACTACGACTTCTCCCCTGATGCCAAATGGGCGTTCCATACCTACTCGACTTTCGACACTCCCCCCGTCATCGAGCTTGTACAACTGCCCGAGCACAGGTTCGTACGTGTACTAGAAGACAATAAAGAACTACGCAAAAAAATGGAATCGCTCATCTCACAGCCAACAGAATTTTTTCAACTCAAAATTGACGGTGGCGTTGTTATGGATGGCTGGATGATCAAACCCCGCGGTTTCGATCCTTCGCAAAAATATCCCGTTTTCGTATACGTTTATGGAGAGCCGCACGGACAAACCGTGTTGGATGCCTGGGGACGCAGCCACTCCCACTATCATCGCTTGATAGCGGACCTCGGTTATCTTGTGGTGTCCTTCGATAATCGTGGCACACCGGCACCGAAGGGAGCTGCGTGGCGTCGGTCGGTGTTCGGCAGCCTTGGCCCACTCTCGACCGATGAACAGGCGGCGGCTCTGAAGGAGCTGGGCCGCACACGTTCCTACGTCGACTTGTCCCGGGTCGGTATCTGGGGTTGGAGTGGTGGTGGCTCGAACACCTTGAACGCGATGTTTCGTAAGCCGAATGTCTATCACATGGGGATTGCCGTTGCCCCCAAGCCACAACCACATCTATACAATGCATGGTTCCAGGAGATTTACATGGAGACCCCCGAGTCAAATCCGGAAGGATACCGCCGGTCCGCCCCGATCAACTTTGCCGAAGGGCTTAAGGGCAACCTGCTGATCATTCACGGTACGGGTGAGACCAACACCCATATTCAGATTACCGAAGGGCTGGTAGATCGCCTCATCGAACTTGGCAAGCAGTTTGACTACATGGCGTATCCCAATCGCGACCATGGGCTTCGCGAAGGCAGCGGCACGGCGATTCACTTGCGAATGTTCATGACGAGGTATCTCATCGAACACCTACCGCTTGGTCCAAAGTAACATATGCTTTATAAAGTATATTTAGTTACTCTGATTTCCTATTGCTATGTCCCTCTTGTACATGACCAAGCTGATGTTCAGTATTGTAAATAAAATAATTCTACAGTCTAAAAGCTTCCACAAGTAGAAGTTTATTGCTAAAATAGATTTGTTGTCATGAGTGTGCCAAATAAGAAATTTAACATTAACGCATCTGTTCTTATTAAGGCTATAGGGCTTTGGATTAGCCTCCTGATAATGTTGGCCAGTTCATGTGTAGAATCGGCCAAAAGGGAAACGGATACTCGACTCCAATCTAAAGGCAGCACCAGAGTGTGGTACGAGCGCTGCCTAGTTGGGATGGAAGTTGGCCCAACAGGTGCACAATTCGGACACAGCGATCCAGATGACAAACGCTACTGTGCTAAATTCAATGGTCGGGAGATCGTTCGTAACTGTGTTGCTGCGAATTGTGATTATCTTGTCATTTGGGCGCGCGATGGCGACTATGCCTATTATAACTCAAAGCTGCTTCCCAAAGCCCCGGGCCTTGGTAAGCGTGATCCACTTAGAGAGACAATAAATGAAGCGCGAAAACACAAGCTTCCGATTATAGCATACTGTGTTGTACAACAAGGGGGACATTTTTTAGTTGCACACCCTGAATTCGAGATGCGAGATTCAAATGGCAACCACATCGGTCGATTCTGCTATAATTCCGGTTACCTCGAAGTAATGATGAAAATTCTGGCTGAACAACTTGCCTACGGTATTGACGGCTTTCACATAGATATGCTCGACCAGGGCTTTGGGCCACCTTATGGCTGTTGGTGTGAGCATTGCCGCAAAAAATTCGAGGCTGAATTCGGCCGTCCGATGCCCAAGGCAGTAACATGGAACGAAGATTGGGACCGGATGCTCGAATTCCGATACGCCAGCAGCGCTCGATTCGAACAAGCGCTGCAGGAATATGTAAAGTCACTCAATCCCCAAGCCACTGTGGATTTCAACTACCATGGTAACCCACCCTTCTCATGGGAGGTTGGCCAGCGACCAGTACAGCACGCGGGCAATGGAGACTTCGTCACAGGTGAGACCGGAGTCTGGGGATTCAGCGCATTGACGGTTGATTTAAACGCCGAGTTCTATCGGGCGTCTATACCAGGATTGCCGTTTCAGGTAGCAATGCAGCGTGGTGTAAGGATGTATTACGATCAGACTACGCGTCCGCTAAATGACATCCGTTGGGAACTGCTTACACTGCTGGCCCACGGGACATTTGTAACCATCGTGGACAAGACCGGCTTCGACGGCTGGTTAGATCCTGTTGCCTACGAACGTATCGGCATCGCTTTCGAAGAGGTCCATGCCAAGCGCAGCCACTTTGGCCACGCGCCTGTTTCCGAAGTTGGCATTTACTTTAGCAGCCGAACGCGTGACTGGATCGGACGTGATGAACCGGCTAAGTATTTTCGAAGTTTCCAGGGTACACATAAAGCTCTGGTCTACGAGCATATTCCATGGAGTGTTATCCTCGATGAAAACGCAACAATCGAAACGCTCAAGAAGCTGCCGATAGTTTTGCTCCCTAACATTGGTATCGTTTCAGATAAAGAACTGGCGCTGCTGCAAAGTTATATCAAGGAAGGTGGTAATCTCATAATCACCGGCCTTAGCGGCTGCTATGACCGAATGGGTCAGCTACAAACTAAGTCCTCACTTGAAGCACTTACCGGCGCACGTTTCATCCGAAAGCTTGATTCGCTGGACAACTGGGTACGATTTCCTTTGAATTCACAAACCTCAACTCTAAATCATCAATTGGGTCGTGATATTCACACCGACTGGCCCTTAATGATAAAAGGACCAGCAGCAGTTTTTGAACCGAAATCAACCATACCCATTGGTGAGCTCATGCAACCTTTCCGCACTACCCGGCAGCTTGAAGGCAGGGAAGGTACTGATTGGCCGATGAGCGCTGATTCTCCAGTCGGCCCTGCAATCTTATTGAATAAAGTGGGTAAAGGCAAGGTACTGACATTTGCCTGTTCACCCGGCTACGCCATCAGCAGTGAGCACTATATCGTCGAAGCCCGCCGTTTGCTCGCCAATGCAGTACGCTTGCTTAATCCGAATCCACGCATTCGCATAACCGCACCGGTCACCGTACAAGCCGTTGTCACTGATGAGCCATCCAAGCGTATACTCCGGATCCATCTGCTTGGCTATAACTCGCCTCCACAGACCACTCCAGCGAAGAATCGGCCATATGTCCTGCCCGGCCTTATTGAGGATGCCCCCATATATCGCGTATCTATCGAATGCTTTCAACCCATTAAAGAAGTCAGTGCTTTCAATGAATCTACTGAACTGAAAAAACACGGCCGAGTTGTGGAAGTAACCGTCAACGATATCCATGAGGTGGTGATTGTAAGTTATTGACAGACGATGGAACCAAGAGAGGAAATCAATAGACGAGAATTTTTACGTATTATGGGAATTAGTCTTGCGGTTCCTGCAGCAAAGGTCTACGGTACAAGTGAGAGAGCAAGAACTTCAGGATATAAATCTTATGTCGAACTTGTGGGTGGTGTCCCAACATTTGTTTGTGATGGGCATCCAGTCCTAAAGCCGGCTTTTGAGACTTACGTGCCCACACAGGATTACTTCAGACATTTCGTCGGAGCTGGTATTTCCCTTTTTTGATGACGTTTTTACATCAAAGTGTTATGGAAGAATAAAATGAGAATTCTGCATGGAAAGACCGGACTTCTCAGGGAGCGATGCCGCAGATTTCATATTACTGTTCGGCAACTTCCTGGCGTGTCACAATTGGCACATAGCCAATCTTCAGATCCTCGGGTGGTGTCACGATCAACGCCGGGTCAAGTGTTGCCAGGCTTCCACTGCTGGGTGGTGACATGTAGTCTCTGTCGATCGGCCAGTTGGCATGGATTTTTTCGACAAAGGCCTGTAATTTCGCCCTCTTATCCTCACTCCACTTATATTGCTGGAAAGACGGCTGATCGACAAAACGGTACCAGTAGTAGGTGACAGTCGAGCCGTCCGTAAGATCGACGGTGAATGGCCCCCGCTTCGGACCGGGATTGGTCCAGGCGCCGGTTTTCGGCGAGGTGTAGGGACCACCCCGCCCCGCCAGTCTAAACTGCTTTGTCAGAAGCCGTGTCTCTCTGGGCACGTTCACCGCAGACACGGCCACACGCCTGTCCCCGACATGTTTGAAATACTGCGGAAAATAGCCATTTGCGCTGGTAGTGCCATCGTACCACTCAAGACCCCATACATTGGATTCAAATACCTTGGTGTTAAAAACTTTTTCAACACTAGTGATCCTCTTGCCGGCTTGGTCGAAACGCGGAGTACGCGTTTTTAACGTCGACTTCCAGGCACCCCTCTCGTCGAATCGTCCTGAGCATGCCGGCCCCCCATCCCGCCACGCCTTAAAGGCATCATAAAGTGCCGCCTTCGAATAGTATGTCACGTCCTGCATCAGCAGGGTTCTTCCCTTGTCGTCTACCGGGAACTGCAACCTCGGAATCTTTGAATAAACAACACCTTTTGCGTCTTTGGAGTCGAAACGCGGGACGGTATTGATTTCCATGGCACCACCGCCCATCTTGCCCGGCCGGGCATCAAGTCCCCGTCCATAGATAAAGGGATAATTAAACAGCTTGCCAATCTTGCTCCAGGTTTCCGGGATATAATAGGCAATAGGGCCTTTGAAATTAGCCGCACTGAGGAAACAGGTCCAGGCCTGGTCGCCGGTGGGCGGGTCCCCAGTGGTGGGCTTGGTAAAGGGCAGGGCCATGTAAGTGTAGCCCAGAAACTTGCCGTCGGGATTGCCCTCGAAAGGCAATGCATCCGGTGGAATGAGCAGTCGGTTACTCAATTGTGCGATGCCCAATCGATTGTCCGGCAGGGCTTTGCTGCTATAGAAAAATGACCACCCGGGTGATCCAATCTCATAGTCGTAGCATTGTGGTGTGGCATTCATGCTGAATTTTGGCGGGCCGTATCGAAACCGGTTGCGCGCCCAATAACCCAGGCCGCCTTCCAAGGTTTGAAAAACGCTATCCCAAGTAGGCCCCCGCTCCGGCCAGTTGTCCCTTGCAAGTGTACCAATCGGAGCTAGCGGAGTGTCTTTGTTGTCGGAGTTGTCGGGCGTGATCCACGCGCTGGGCAGGCCGATTTGAAAGTGGGCAATCGGTTTGGCAATCAGCGGCCAGACGGCGGAATAGAAACCCATTCCCGCACTGTAGTTAGCACGTTCCGGCGGCCGGGACGCACTGTAGCTGATGTACCCATGCAGACCGCGTGAATGGGCCGTAATGACTCCTGCTTCGGCTTCGTCAATCACATGCGCATTAGCCCAGCTACCCAGAACATCTTTACCATCAAAGACCAGCATCAGGCACTGCACATTTTTAAGCTCAATGTCGACTTCCTTCGCGGGTGAATCCCTTGTCATCCTGCCACTGTCCCACAGGACCTTGTTGGCAAAAAAGTCCTCGTTATACACACGAAACCGGCCATTAGTTTTATCCTTCGAGGATTTGTCTATCGCCACAATGGCACGAAAACGGTCGGCACGTCCATTGACCTTGAACATCACGGCGCATTTGCTCTTACAGCCCAGCCCTTTCTCGAAAATCCGGCCGTCGATCTTAATCGGTTCGCCACTGTAAGTGGTATTGTAGAGAGGTGCGTTCCCAGATTTCCAGATGTAGTAGATATCGCTCAGGTAAGTAATCCCTTTACGAGTCACGGTGTATTTCTCAGGCGGAATTTCCGCAGGCGCAGGCAGAGGCGGGCCCTGCCCGCCCACCTTTATCATTCTGTGCTCATGCCGGCCGAGGTCGTGGGCCGTGAAGGAATCCTTGAATTCACCGAGGTTCTCGCGCGCCCAAAGGTCCCGCACCGGTTGATTCCCCGATAGACCAATCTTGTCCCAGTGCACGGTAATGTCCGCCTTTTTGCCACTCTTGTTCAGGAGTAAGACGGCTGTCGTCCCGTCCGCCAGCGGCTTGTTGTAAACCTCACAACCGGCCTCATTGAAAATCTTGTATCCCTGCACCCCACGTCTGTCCTGGTTAACGGCGATAAGCTCTGGCGCAGTTAAGACCTTGCACACTTTATCGCTCATCGTCCGAAGGTCATTACCCGCCATCAAGGGGGCGGCAAGAATACACCACAGGCTGAAGTGAGCGCGATCAGCAACTTCTTTTTGGTCTTCGTCCATACCCTTGAGGTTACCGACCTGCAGCATGTCCGGATCGTTCCAATGACCGGGTCCGGCAAACTGCCAGAGTCCGTTAAAGGCCGGATGAATGGCCCGGTCGCCAGCTGAAGTCTCTGCACAGGCGTAGACCGAACCCATCCAGGGGTAGATGTCATTTGAAGTCCTCCACAGTTGGGCAGATTCCTTCCCGCCCCACGCCCAGGCGCCGTTTCCAAAATCTGAAATACTCAAGACCATCGGCCGGCCCGCAGCCTTGATATATTTACGATAGAGAGCATAATCTTCCGAGCTCATTCTCCCGTTGTTCTCAGCGAAGCAACTGTCCATCTTGATATAGTCCACTCCCCACCGAGCGAAAGTTTCCATGTCAATGCGCTCGTGGCGAAAGCTGCCCGGCAACTGCTGGCACGTCATCTTTCCGCGGTCCTGGTAGATGCCATACTTGAGCCCCTTGCTGTGAATATAGTCCCCGATGGCTTTCATTCCGTTAGGAAATTTCTCAGGGTCCGCCACGAGGCGGCCATCCTCGTCCCGCTCCTTCGCCATCCATCCGTCGTCGAGGACCAGGTACGTGTAGCCCGCGTCGTGCATACCGGAGCTCACCATCGCATCGGCGATCTCGCGGATCTTCTTATCGTCAATATCGGCTTCGAATGCGTTCCAGCTATTCCAACCCATCGGGGGTGTCATGGCCAGGTTTTTTTCAGAGGCATAAGCCCGGGACTCAAGGGCCGGGAGCACAATGGTAAGTGTCAATATAAAAAGTATTTGCTTAAACCTTCTCATTACTTTTTCCTTTGTGTTTATCCTTCTGTGGTCGCATATAAATCTGAATTTCCAATTTGCTTCCAGGGATAGGTAGCTGCATGTATCGAAAACATATAATACCATAATACACCGTCCAATTCCAGCACATCTGATTGCTCATACAGCCGGATGTCTGAGCACAAGAATCAGAAGCTTACAAGCTTGTTTAAATTCCTGCGTCTTTCAAATTTGTACTGCTGGATGACAAGGCTTTATTCCCCAGTTATTGACCGAATCAATACGCCAGTAGTATATAGTACTATATCACCTGTATTGAACGCCTTTCTGGACCTATTCTTTAGTGGGAAGTAGTTTGTTGGGCAGCTCGACATCGCGTGCTTCGTCGCGAAGGTTCATTTTGTATTTTTGCGTAAGGTCATCGAGCATCATGGTCACCAGCGTACAGCTCATACAGTAATCCTTGACACCAAGGCCTTTGCCCGAGACGGAATCGTAATGTTCGTTGATACCGTTTTTGATCGCGTTGGCAATGGTTTTGTCGGCGATGTCAGCGGCAAGGTCCTTATGGCCATAGGCGGCCAAACCGGAGGCAATTTGGTAATTCGTCGACGGCCAGACGTCTCCACGCCAGAAGCGATTGGATTTCCATCGCGGATCCGTGCGATCTACAGTCGGAACCGGAAGCGGCGTCTGCCAGGCAGCAGTAGTGAGAACTTCTGCCATGCGGTTTGCCATGGCCTTGGTGGGAACACCCGCTGTCAACGGAATCCAGCTACCTATAGTTGCCACTGGAACCTTTTCCATCGTATCACGTTTGACTGACAGAAACGTTCCTGCCTTTTCGTCCCACATGTGTTCGCGCATCGCCTGGATGGCCTTGTCAATCCGTCGCTTTCGCCGCGCTGCCATCTGCTGGTCTCCGATGATTTTGGCTAGGCGGGCAAGGCTCCGCTCGCCCATGATGAGGTAGGACGTGTTACCCGTCACACAGATGTTGCCATACCAAGCGCCTTCGTTGGCGCCTTTGCGCGAGGGATGAGCTGTCATTTTGAGGTCGTCCATACTACATTCATAGTCGAACGTTTCCCAGCGTGCATGTTGTAGTTTCCCGCTGTAGGAACCGACTGTGATCAATCCGATATTGGTCAAATCCCGCTCACGCCAAAACCAGTCGTGAAACCGTTCGAGCCTGCCTAAGCATTGTTTAAGAAGCTGCTTGTCGCCGTTGCGACGATAAACACGTTCAACACCCCAGGCAAGGATCGGTATCTGTGAAAACTGTCGAACCTCTTGCGGTGCGGTTTTGATCGCAACGGTAATCATGTCCTGGGCGTAGTCGGGCATCTTCCGGTTCCAGCGATCCTGAAAATCCCAGTAATTTTGGAAGACGTCCCGAATCAATTTCTTCTTGCCGGGCAGGATGCTTAATAAATCGACCACGAACATCGTGTCCCAAATCCATTGGCCCTTATAGTACGGTCCGCCGGGGACGATCCAGGTGTTTTTCAATGGCGGCGTCGGTTGCATGATCTTGTCGAGAATGCACTTGTGAAAAACGGCCTCGGTAAGCACCAAAGCTTCTTCGTTGTTCGATTTAAACAGAGAGCGAATGTCGACATTTTTACTATCGTCCAAAACGCCGCTGTCCGAGGCACTATAATCCGCAGCGATGCCCAACTTTTCGAGCCAAGGCGAAAGTGTTATTGCGCTACCGGCGATTTTGAGGAATTTGCGTCGTTTCATTGGATATTTCCCGGAAGTAGTTTTTTCAACAGTTCGGCATCCAATTCTGCCTGTGGAGCAAAGGTCGCCGAGCCAAGATACTGCAACAGGCTGTGCAATAGCTGGCGGGCCTCAGGTTTGTCCTGATGACCGAGCAGGTCGATTGCACAAATCAACATCTTGCCTTTGCCGACCTTCGTTTCAGCGATCAGGCCCAGCTTGTGATTGTGTACGAAATTATCGATCACCTGAACCGTCGGGCGATAGTTGTCCGGCGTGTCGTCCAGAATAAGCGGCCGTGAGTTTTTCACCAGGTGCCACCACTGCCAGTTACTGTGGAACTCTGTGGGGAAATCCGCCAGGGCCGGCGCATCCGGGTCACAGAGAATGCCCAATGTCCCCGGAGGAACTTCGGCGCCTCGCCGTTTAGCCGCTTGGGCAAACATCGGAGACCAGAAATCGGTCTGGAACCCGCCCTTGACGCTGTAGGGCAGCTGATCCAGCTTTGGAAGCAGCAGAACCTTACCGCCGGATGCCAGGTACTTCTGCGTTTCCACAGACACAAAACTGTCAGTGACCATCACTCCCTTCGGTACGCTGGTATCAACCTTCGGCGGATAGATCCAGATATCGTAATCGCTGCTATACTTTGTCCCCTCAATGGACAATGTGATCTTCAGCTTCTGCGGCACTACGATATCACCCAGCGGCAGCGAAAACATGTCAACCTCGAAGACCTTGCCCTGCTCGATGGTTACAGGATCGAAGGCACCGGTTGCAAGCTTCTGCCCGTCGCTGCTAGCAACGGTCCACGTGACCCGGGCATCTGGTAGATCGGACGGGCCGTAGTGGGCAACCTGCACCCTACCAATAAACGTCTCATCCGTTGTCCACGTGTACTTCTTCATCCGCAATAACGGCACCGTTTCACAACAAAACTTGCGCCATGTCACGGGTGTGATCAGGTCCTTGGATTCCATGAACACGTTCAGCATACCAACCAGCGCCGTGCCCTGCCCGGGAAAGTCTTGCAGATCGAGTAACTGGAAACCGCCCAGATCGGGTGTTCTCAAAGCGGTCTCGATGTCTTCGCGGTAACAGATGGCCGACAGTGCGCCCGATGCGCGCACAAAATCATGGGCCTGATCGAGCATACCAGCTTCTTTGAGACGCTCGCGAAAGGCTTCCAGGTTCTTCGCCCTGAGTACACCGGTGTATTTGGGAATATCCCGGTAGTCGGGGTAGACCTGAAACTGCCCGATCTCGTGGCCGATAAGCGGAATTCCAATATCGCTGATCGACTCGCTGAAATCGACCATCGTCGAGGGAGAACGATGCTCGATGTGCGGATCTGGAAAGTCGAGCGTCGAGAATGATCCGCGAAGCGGCAGCGTCTTGCTTGTCTTGCCGGTAACCCAGAAATCATCGCCCTCGGCCAGACTTGGATTCCAGTGTACGTTGTTGGTCCCCTGGGCATAGAGGTGACGCGGGTCGATCTCCTTGAAGTGGGCGACCATTTCGAACATACCCTGGTTGCGCCCCAACTCGTTGCCGAGGGTGAACATAACGAACGACGGGTGATTGCCGAAGGCCTTGAAGATCAGTTCCCCCTCACGCTTGGCGTATTCGTAAAGCGATATCTTTTTCAAGGTGCTTTCCACATCAAGACGGTCGATGTTGTGGATTGCCGCTTCCTTGTTTTCTGGGGCTCGAAAACCGCTACGCTTGTTCGGGATCTCAGCCTGGAAATATACTCCCAATTCGTCCGCCGCCTTGAACGCCGCCTCCGGCGGACACCACGAATGGAAGCGGTAGTGGTTGATACCGTACGATTTGGCGATGGACAAAACATGTATCCACCCGGCCTTGTCCATGGGTGGATAACCGGTCAGAGGAAAGAAGCAGCAATCGTTTTTGCCCCGCAGGAAGACCGGACGAACATTGATCGTTAAACGATTTCGCTTCCTTGTGAAATCGCGCATGCCGAAACTGACGGATCGCTTGTCGCGGGTCGGCTTTCCGCCAGCCGTTGTTTCGAGGCTGAGATTCAAGCGGAGCATAGCCGGCTGGAATTCATCCCAGAGCGGCACATCGTCACCTGGTTTATAGGTGAACTCGACAACGTTCTCCCGCTCGCTGGCCTTGACCTTGATCGATTGCGTATTGAAAGTCGACGGTTTGGTGACATTGTAGCTTTTGCACCCAACCGTGATCTGTCCCGATGCCACTTTACCTGTTATGTTACCGACTACCACACGAACACGGGCCTTCCTTTCCTTTGCATTCGGATACACCTGTATGTCTTCCAGCCAGATCGGGGCCGTGGCGCGGAGTTCCATCTTGCCGATGATGCCGTTCCAGTTGGTCTGTGTGCGTTCATCGACCGCATGGGATGGGCCGACTGGTGGCAGCTTGGCGTTATCGACCAGTACTGTGATTGTATGTTCACCCGGCGTCATCGCACCGGTCACATCAAAGACCTGGGGGGCGCTGAGTGTGTCCTCCCAGCCGCAAAACGTCTCGTCCACCCACACCCGTGTGTGTTTGGATCGCTCCAGAAACAGCGTGACTCGCTTGCCATCCCAGGCGTCGGGAATCGTCACGCGGTGTTGATACCAGGCCGGCCCCTTCCAATACCACACCCGCGAAAGCCGATCAATGCATTGTTCGTCCTTTTTGATACCCTTGTGATTCTCGTCGGTCGTGCCGGGAAGTTGAACGGTGTCGTCAAGCTCCATGTCAAACCACTTTTCCGCAACGCCAACGTCTTCGGCGTCGAGACGGAATTTCCAGCTCCCATCCAACGGAAGTTTTGTAAAAACATGCTCTGCGCGAACGGAACAGGTCGCCAGAATAACGAAACACGATATACTACTAATACTTCTTTTCATTCTTCAATGCCTTAATTGCGTATGCACATTCAGCCTTTCAGCAAGGCGAGAATCCTCATCATGGAAGCTCGGGATTTGCATTTGGAGCCCACAGCTTTCCGATTTCCGCCAATGTCTCAATACTGGATTCTATAATATTGCCATCCCTGTCAGGGCCGACATTAAGCAGGAAGTTCGAATTCCTGCTATGTGCCGTGGTCATCAGACCGATCACTTGCTTAGCCGGCTTGGAGTGAAATCCTTCGTTCCAAAACCATTTCTGCTCCAGGCACCAGCACGTCTCACCTGGCGCCGTATTGGTCTGAGGGAACGGTCTCATCTCTTTGACGGCAATGTCCACATAAGGCGTTCCTTTCTTGGCCCAACTCCACCAATTCGCGCTGGCCAGAATACCCGAACGAATACCTCTAAAGAAGACCAGGGCCTCATCGGCCGCCATGATCTCGGGATCGAGACCGTCGTTCCATATATAAAACACATCCGGATACTTCGTCACAAGCTCTGCGATCTGCGCCTTCTGAAATTCGATTTGCTGTTCGAGTGTATGCGTCGCAGGATCGCATTCGGGCGGCAACACCTTGAACTTCCCCTTGTTCTTCCCTTTGTCAAAACCAGGGTGACGCCAGCAATAGTAAAGCCCTACCTTTAATCCCCTGCTCTTGAATGATTTGATGAACTGCGCCACGAGGTCCTTCTGGTACGGACAATCAGGGTGCATAACATCATATGTCGTATACTTGCTGTCCCAAAGGCAAAAGCCAGCGACATGTTTTGCCGTCAGCACGCCATACTTCATGCCGGCAGACACCGCCGCATCCGCCCATGCGTCAGTATTAATAGTATCTACGCCGGGATTGAAGTCAGCGGGACTATGGTATCCAGAGACCCATTGGACACCCTTATATGTCGCCATATTGAAATGGATGAACATACCGAATTCAAGCTTCCGGAAGTCCTCCTGTAATTCCTTGACCGTCTTCTCCGCGGCGGGTGACTTCTGTTTCGGACCGGTATTGTTCTTCTCTGCCGCCGATACGTTGGCAACCCTCATTACCGTTGCCGCCAGCAGAGACAGCGCAACAAATAATGTCCTCTTGTTCATAGTGTCGTTTCCTTTCTCAGATTTGTGAATGGGCATCTTCTGTTCTTAACCGTTCTTTAGATCCTTCTTGCCCAGCTTCTCGATCTGTTTGAGGATGTCGACCGCCTTACGGGCTTCTTCCATGCGCCTGTACTCACATCGCTCAGCCGCATCCTTACTCATCTCCCGGCTCTTGCCGCGATCCACGAGACTCTCGGCCGGGTCCTCACTCTCCGGCCAGTCCCACTTGTCCGTGCGAAAACTTTGTAGCGGCAGCCAAGGCTTACCGTTGATCTTCAGGTTGCCCATCGGACTTGTCGCCCAAGCGTACCGTACGGCCACCGGTTCTCTGACCAGCGGACTCCAGACAATAATTTGTGTGGTATCGAAGTTCTTGTTGGCCGTGTTCCATATACCGACATCCTTTTTCATCGGATAAGCCGCATGCGCCATGTAGAACTTGCCTGACTTGTCGGCAATCGAAAAACCCTCCGGAATCGTCGACATATCATCCGGGAATACGCCCTTGTCGAAAGTCAGCACCATGCAATCGCCATCCCGCTCGGCAGAAACGATCGACGCGGCGTCCCAATTGATCTTCTTGCCGTAGATTCTGTTAAGCGCCCATCGTGCCGCCCGGACACCATGCGTTTTTTTTTATGAGGATGCAGTCCCGGTATCTGAATGTCATACCCCGGCAGAAACGCCGTATTGGCAGGATCCTCAAGATCACTCAGCCCCAGCCGCTGGGCCTCCCGGATAAAAGCTCCACCCGAAACTGACCAGACCTCGAAGTTATCAAACGTCTGTGGAATCCCGCCCGCGCAGAAACCGATGACCCCCACCGGAAGTTTCGGATCGCCAAAGTCCTCACGCCAACCCTCGACCATAAGTTTCATGAGGACCCGATAGCGCTTCGGCCGGCAGCTTGTCCCCATCGCGTTATTATAACCCTGGTGAAAGAGCACTCCCTTGATATTCAAGCCCTTGAAGACGCCGAACATGCCGTTGTAGCAGGAAGCGGCGTCGCTTGGGCTTCGGCCGGGTACGTTCCAGGATCGCAGATCTTTACAGGTCGGTTTGGGCGGCAGCTTGTCTTCGGGCACACCCTTGCTGCGCAAACGGGCCCTTTCCTGCTCCCATTTCTCGATCAGCTTCTTAACGGCTGCGTCCCAGTCGAACTCGGCCCGGCGCTTCTCGACCCAGGCCGCGTATTTAGCGGCGAGTGGGTGGTTGTCGAACTTGTGACGGGGAACCAGGCTTTCGATCGACGCGCCGCCACGTGCGTTATCGATGATACCGATGGGAATCTGCAACGCCCGCTGCAGACGTGATCCGAAGGCATAACCGATGGCTGAAAACTGACCCGCGGTTTCAGGCGTGCTGACGATCCAACCGCTGACCTTGTCGGCTGGCAAGTCTTTCTGGAGTGTGTATTGCTCATTGGGCGAGATGCGAACCTGACGCAGCAGTGGAAGATTCGCCTGAGCCAGTTCCATATCGGCTTGTAACGTCTTGCCAAGTCCCCAGGCCATATTGCTCTGGCCGTTCATCACCCAGACGTCGCCAATGACGATGTTGTCCATCTCGATCGTTTCATCGCCAGAGGTAACCTTCAACTTCTGTCCGGTGGCACTTGCTTCTCTGGCCTTGAAGGTCACTTCCCACCGGCCCGCCTGACCATCGGCCGTGGCCATGGCTTTTTCCCGGCCAAACTCAACAGAAACCTTGCGGCCGGGCTCGGTCCAGCCCCATATCGTAATCGGTTTGTCACACTGGATAACCATGTTGGACCCGAAGATACTGTGGACACGAAGCGCCCCGCTCTCGACGGATCTGGTGGTTGCCGGTGCAATCACTGCCAACACAATCACAGCCGCCGCAATAAGTCTTGGTCTGCTACCTCGCCATCCCATACCCAATATCTTCTTCCTGTTCATAGCTTTGTTTCCTTTCGTCAATGGCTTCTTCGATCGGTTGTTCTTCTATTTCTTTTTGTTTAACAGTTCTGCCATGGCCCAGCCCATGGCTTCCCCGATGTCCATATAGGTTTCAGCGTTGCCGCCGTAGTGGCTGTTGGAGGCGCCCCCGTGGCAGAAGGGGTTGGAATAGACAGAGGCCACATTGCCCTTAAACTCCGGATACTTGCCGCTATTGCCATCCACCGCGAGCTGAGCCTCGAGTATCTTTCCCTCATTGCCCCCGGCGCCTTTCTTGGTCTGGCCAAGGGTGGCGACGACGAACTTCACGTTGGGGGCATTGAAGTCCTTACGTAACTGCTTGATGAATTGAACGAGATTCTGCTCGTACCGGTTGGCATGTGCGGCGTTGTAGCGATCCTTGTCACCCTGCCAGAAGAAAAAACCCGCGACCTCGTACTTCTTCGCCCCGGGGTAGTACTTTTCGAGCTCCGCAAGCACCTTCTTCGCATTGGCGACGTCACCGTCGTACTGCCTGCCGGCGTACCAGCCGATCTTCTTGGGCTCCGTGCCTTTTTCCCATTTGGCCGGCGAATCCTTATAACCCGCGTAGACCATGGTCTTGCCCTTCTCTTCGACCTCGTAGCGCTCGCTGCCCGGCGGGAGCAGGTCCCAACCGAGGCTGCGGTTGCCGATGCAGCTTTTGAGGATCATTACAGGCGCATCCGTGACATGCCCCACATTGTGCCCGATTCCGTACTCCGGGCCGATTCTCCCGCCCTTGATGGTCATCCATTCGTTGTTGAACTGCCGCATCTCTCCTGTGCCGCTTCCCATGACACGAACGTATCGCACGTCCTTGCGTTCTGTCCAATTTCCGGAGTCATCCACAAGGTATGGGTATTTCTTTTTGACTTTCACCGCATGCTCAAGGGTTCCTTCCTTGTCTCCAGCAACCCTACCAGCACCCAACATGTTGGACTGACCCAGCAAAATGTACACCTGTACGGGCTTGCTCATGTCCGCCGGCTTACCGTCCGGATCGGGCAATTGCTGCTTCGGGTCCGTGTTAATCTTCCCGGCAGCCGATACACTGGAGGCGACCATTATCATCGCCGCCGTAAGACACAATACAAAAAATATCATCTTCCTGTTCATTGCTTTGATTCCTTTCGTTAATGTGGTATTTACTCCAAATTGTTTTCAGACACTTTATCTAACAGCAAGCGGGCGGCTATAGTCTATCACAGGCTTTCCGAACGATCCAGCGGCGCTAAAGACGAGGATGGGCACCGCCATCGCGGCGAGGGTAAAAACTGTTTTGATCCGGTTTTGTGTAGCCATGTTATTCTCCACTCAATTGAGCACTATTACATTGAATAAAAGAAGTAAACGACATTTCTGTATGCTTTGATAACTTTTCCGGGAGACCTCTGTATAATCCAAAACCAATAATACCATAACCACACAGCAATGTCAACAACCGTGAGGATTATGGATACATCATTGAGGCATATTAACAATCTTTTAAGAAGTATAAAAATATGTATCCGCCTTATTAGCACCGGTCAAAGGAAGGAGAAGTCAGGAGATGAAATCAAAACCACCACTTATGAATAGCACAAAGTCAAATAAATAACTTCTAAATATGCGAAATCCGGAATAGAGATATTATAACCAGTCACCAACTGGTATTTGTTCCACCGCATGACGCAGCACAGGATCAACATTCGTATACACCTTATTCGTCAGATCTGATGAAGAATGTTCCAGTAATTTCTGCGTGACAGCAGTGGATACACCGTTCTGGGCAAGCAAAGAGCCAAAGGTTTTCCTTAAATCATGAAATTTAAAGTCAGCCAAACCAATCTTATGACGTATCTGATCCCATCTGTACTGGTTGAAGCGGTCGACTAATATCTTCTCTTGATCAGGTTTTAATTCTGAGACATATTTCTTGAGCTCTTCCATAATCCGAATAGGCACCGGACGTGAGCCCATACTTTTTCTGGTCTTTTTACTCCTTGTAGTGACATAGCTGTTTTCAAAGTCAACATCAAAAATTCTCAATGATTCGACGTCACCGCGTCTTAATCCTGTGCCCAAAGCCAATAGGATCCTCATCTTTAATGTTTGATATGGTTTGGATGCTGATAGCAGTTTCTTTATTTGGGTGTTGGTCAGAGATTTTACAGGTCTTTCGTCTTCCTTCACCTGCCTGATCTCTATTTCCCCATTTGCATACCTATTCTTCCTGCACCAATGAATAAATGCCTTCAGATTCCTGATGTCCTTGTTAAGCGTCGAACGTTTGACTTCCTTACCTCTTTCGAGTATGAACCTGTCCACCGCGTTTTGTGTGATCTGTTTCGAGTTACATCGTCCAACAAGTCGTTCAAAGTTTCGGAGCGTAAGAGCTACTTCATAGAGTGAATCCTCTGTAATACCCGCTACTTTCTTGTTGTGCTCGTATTCATCTCTCATCTGCTGCCAATCCACAGTGACGATCCCAGTAAAAACATCGGAATTCAACTGAGTGTATTTTATCTGGCGATAGTGTTCGGCAAGAGTCTTTGTAGGCAAAGCTTTTGCTTTGCGTATGCTGCTTTCATACCAACCCACCCACCAGCCTTTGATACCACTTCTTTTGTAGGTCCATACCTTCCTCATAACATCCAGTCTATCGTAATTATGGGGGTGCGAATCAAGCGAAAAAATAGGCTTTGAAATGGGCAAATCGGTGTCATAATGGTGACATGCGCAACGATGCCCAAAATGACAAGAGCATAAACAATTGATTCTCAAGAGGTTATGGAACAGCAAAATAATATTTGAATCGGACATTGAAAACGTTTACCAATTTTTTCTGTTTTTTCAACCGGATTGCCAAAAAGTACCTCTCTTGGGATAAGCTCGGGCTCAGGCGTAGCACAACCCGAAACACAAATCGCTATCAAACTCCAGAG
>Ga0209636_10002257_pt1 | contig 19652 bp, 16 predicted proteins | sample DeeMarSWOR152_54_FD_187464 | JGI IMG/M metagenome (GOLD analysis project Ga0209636, IMG submission 187464) | Marine sediment microbial communities from White Oak River estuary, North Carolina - WOR-1-52-54 (SPAdes) (version 2) | ecosystem: Environmental > Aquatic > Marine > Intertidal zone >... | reverse complement strand
GATTCAATCGAGATGTTTGGATTCTTTTGCACCCATTGCGATAAATCTCTTCTGCCATATCAAGAATTTTTATGACCCGCCTGCCAGTGAGAGCTGAAATAAAAAGAAGAGGAGCATAATTGACAAAATCGAGTCTTCGATAGACTCTTTCTTTGATTTCTTCAGGGGAAGGCTCTTGATCTTGAAGCAAATCCCATTTATTCAGGGCAATCAGCAACGGCTTCCCTGAATCATGAGCCAGATGAGCGACAGTCGCGTCTTGACGCGTAGGAAAATCCCCAGCATCCAGGATCATACATATGACATCCGTTCCCCCAATGTCTTTTTTTGCTTTAATGATGCTTGCTTTTTCTCTTTTGTCCTTGGTGCGGCTTAATCTTCTAAGGCCTGCTGTATCGATGAGGAGGAAAGCTTTCCTGTTCCTCATAATCAAGGTATCTGTACTATCTCTGGTGGTTCCAGGAATTTCGCTGACGATCAATTTTTCCTCGCCGGAAAGCCGATTAACGATGGAAGATTTTCCTACATTTATGCGGCCAACAATAGCTATCCTAAGGGGCCTTTCTTCCGCCTCTTCCTTCTTAAGAGGCGCTAGGATATCCAGTAGATTGGCTTCGAGATATCCCATATTTCTCTTGTGCTCGGCTGAAACAGCAAATATCCTTTCTTTGCCAAAGCGGGAATACTCAGGGAGCTTTGTTTCATCCATAGCACTATCAATCTTGTTTATAACAATAAAGATTGTTTTCCCCAACTTTTTCAAGGAAATAAAAAGTTCTTCTTCTGCGGGCAACAGATCTCTCTTCCCATCCAAAACATAAAGAATCACATCTGCCTCTTGAGCTGCTTCCCAAGCTTTCTCTTTAATCTTGGAGGAAAGAGGTTCTTCTTGGGAATCAAAAAATCCGCCTGTGTCCACCAGCGTAAATTTTCTATCCTGTAAATGACAGGTCGCCTGGATTTGATCCCGTGTCATCCCTGGCAGAGAGTGAACAAGGGACCTCTTCCTTTTTAAGAATCGATTGAATAGAGTGGACTTGCCGACATTGGGAAAACCCACAATGATGACCTTAGCTAATCTCTTCATGAGGAAAATTGCCTGAAGACTCTCTTTATAACTCAGGAATTATTTGGCGATTAAAGAATACTGAGGGAGAAAAGGCTTATTGAGATTGACATGACCTCCTAAAGTCTCCTTTTCTGCTCCTTCGATCAGAATGAAAACTTTCTTTATTGATTTAAAATTATAAGTCAGGGAATTTACTACAGAGTAAATGGTTAAAATTTCGGCTGCAGAACCAGAAGGGTGGCTGACCTGAAAATCTTTGGAAAAGTCGACGTAAGCAACTCCTTTTCTTGTCAAAAAAAGCTCTCTTAATTTTGTTTGGGGAGGTATCGGGGAAAGATTTCCATTCTGAGATTCTTTCAGGAGTTCCTCCACAGTCTTTTTGGCTTCTTGGGCAACAGATGGATAAGCATAGATCTCTCTTACTTCGGGATGAAGAAAAGCATCCTTTTCGGAAAGATAAAAAAGTACAATCTTCTTCTTCTCCGGTTGCTCTTCTGAGGATTGGGCAATTTCAGGAGGAAGGGAAACTTGCTCCTGTTTTATCTTTTCCTTTCGGCCAATCCTTATATAGACGATAATAAGAACAATGAACAGAAGCAAGAGGACTCCCAGAATGGCAAACCTTTTTGAAATCATACTTCTATTCTTGGCCATAAAGCCTGATGAAGTTGACTAAGCCCCGATAGATAGCTTGAGCCACTTTAGTTTGAAATGTCTCTGTAAGTAACTTCTTCTCTTCCACAGGATTAGACAGGAAAGCCACTTCCACCAAAACAGCTGGACAGGCCACGCCAGTCAGGACTTTAAAAGGCGCCTGTTTGATTCCCCTGTTGTGAGTACTCAGAAGCAAATTGAGCTCTCTCTGGATATACTCTGCCAGCTGACTACTCTGCTGGAGATATGCTGCCTGAGCCATATCCCATAAAATCATCTTGATTTCATCCTCGTTTTCTCCCTCAATCCGGTCTTCGAGCTCGTCTGAGCTATTCTCTAAATAAGCCAATCTCCTCGCTTCTTCATCTGTGGCGTCCATGCTGAGGAAGAACGTCTCGGAACCCATGGCATTCTTCCGGAATGAACTGTTGGCATGGATGCTGATAAACAAATCAGCTTTATTGTTATTGGCCATGGCCACTCTATTATCCAAGGACATACTTACGTCTTTGTCCCTCGTCAAGAAAACACGCAAGGCTAAATTTCGTTCAATAATAGCCTTTAATTTTAAGCTGATGGGCAAGGTGATATCCTTCTCCTGGGCTCCAAATTTTCCCCTCGCTCCGCTCTCCAGCCCTCCGTGCCCTGGATCAATAATGATATTTCTTACCTCTCTCGACTCTTCCTTGCTCTGGCTTAAATCAACAATCAATTGGAGAGGATCTTCCATATTGAAATAATCAAAGCTGAAATCGCTGTGTTCGACCTTAACAATCAAGATTAAAGAATCTTGGCTCTTGGTCCAGGAGAAAGACTCTATGAAACGACTCTCAAAGGGACGCCTCTGAATTCGCACGGGAACTTTTGTATTTATATTAACCAGAAGCATAGAGCCCTTTTTCTCGATAGAGAATGGTAATTGTTGTGAAAATTCGATAATGACTCTACTGAAATTAGAGTGATCCTCGGCTGATAACTTTACAAGAGGTAAATCTTGTGAAAACAAGAGAGAAGTGAGAAATAAAGAGAAAAGGAAGGTTAGAACTAAACTATTTCTTCCTTGCCTAATCAATGTGTCTAACAACATCAAGATATGGAGGCGGCGGGAATCGAACCCGCGTCCGAAGATAATCAGCAGATAGTCTCTACATGTTTATCTTCTTCATAATCTCATTCCGCAGCGACTGAAGAAGAAAATCGCAAAGGAACCAGTCCTGTTCGAGTCTCACTCACCAGGTCCAGGACATACCCGGATCGCCATCCTGCTCGTCGACATTTCCCAAGCTCCGCAGGAAAGAATCTGAGAAACGGCATGCCTATTTTCTAGGCAGCGATGGGCAGATTTTCTGCACTTAGTTTGGTCCACCTTTTTACGAGGTGGGTGGAATCTCGACATGCTACCTCTGCCTCACTATCTCCGTCGAAACCTCTTCGCCCCCATCTCTCAGACTAAATTATATTTAAGATAGACAACACTTGTCAACCCAGAAGCTCCGGGGTCAGGCCTGACCCTATGGAGAGAGAAACTAAGGACTTGACATTTAATCTTCAATTGAAATAATAATTATGGTTCTTCTGCGCCGGCTGGGAAGAACTCCTACCTTTTTCCCCATCATCACCCCCTTTTACTAATTCAGCCGGCAAACCATGACTCTAAAATTTCGTAGAAATCAAGACTTGCTCAAAATCATCCTGACTGAAAAAATCAAACCAGAAAGTCAACTGGCTTTGTAATTTTTGTTTTTCTTTCGGGAGAATGCCTTGAATTCAAGAATTAAAAACTAATCCAAGGCCCCCTGGTCTATTTTAAGAATCGTCTGCAGAAGCACGTTGGCCCCGCTGGCCATATCTTTTGTCCGAGTGAATTCTCGGGGAGAATGACTAATACCTCCCACACTCGGCACAAAGATCATACCCGTGGGTGCAATCTTGGCCACTTCTTGGGCATCATGTCCCGCTCCGCTAGGTATAAAAGAAGTATCCAGTCTACTCTTCCTTCTTATCGACTATTTCAAAAATTTTCTCAACTTCTCTCTTGTATAAATCCCTAGCAAGATCTTCCCATGCTTCCTCTTCTGAAGGGAGAGAATTCATCTCTTCAATTATTTCTTTCTTGAGTTTGAGAACTAACTCCCGACTATTCTTCTTGAAAGTCACCAGCAACCCTTCTCCTTGTTGAAGGGAAATATTCCCTTTGCCTAAGGTGCATCCAGTTGAAAGCTGTACACCATCAGCAAAACAAGACTCAGGAGGGGTTGTCTTGGTTTGGATAATAGCCTCGGTTTTCATGGGGTCTCTTCCCAGTTCTTGATTCGCATACATGCCGGCCCTTAAGCCAAGAACGAGATAAGGGCCTAAATGCCCGTGAAATTCAACAGCTTTCTGTAAAAACTCTTTATTCTGCTCAATTTTACTCTCGGAATGAACCGACATAAATAAAAATAAAAGAACTAATGCCACAACAAAAATATTAATCTTCATCCGACGCCTCACTTGATAAATTTTTAAGATGAGGAGATTTTATCTCTTCAATCCAGCCAGCCGCTTATTTGCATCCTCAACCTCAGGAAAACCAGGGTCAGCGTCTTTCCAGAGGTCGAGGAATTTCTGGTAATGCTCGATGGCTTTGTCTGTGTCGCCTTGTTCTTCGTGGATTTTACCGAGCATGTAGAAGCTTTTAGCGTAGATATCGCCTTGATATAATCTGCCTGTTGTAAGAGGCAATATCTTTTCATACTCTTCCCGAGCCTTCTCTAAGTCTCCTGCCTTGTAATAGGCTAAAGCTAAGGCTGCATAAAATCCTGCCTGATTATTTGCGAATAGGCCTATCGCATATTGGCCAGACAAGAAGGATATGGCTTTCTTAAAATTTTTAATGGCCTCGAAAAAATTCTCCTTTTCTAACTCTATCATCCCCATCAGATGGTAATAAAATCTTATTCCTTTCCTGTTTAACCCGCTCTCGATCAAATCTTTAAATTCTGCTGCGACTCTCTGGGCCTTAGCTAAGGATTTCATCTCAATGTAAGCAAGTCCTTTAAAATGTAAAGAGACTCTTTGCATGTTTACGAAACCTTCTTCACCAGCTATACTCCATGCTACATCGCACTCTGCTATAGCCTTTTCAGGATTTCCTGATTTGAGATGATTGTAGGCCAGTAAATTATGGAACAAAGCTCCAGTCCGTTTTTCCCCCAGCTCTTTTGCCTTTGCGACTCCCTGCTCATTCTGGTTTTTCGACTTCTTTAATTTTCCCTGTAGTAAATATAAGCCCCCCAGCCTTGTCCTGCCAAAAATATGAGCTATTTGAATTTCGGCTTCCAGGAGATTCTGGTATTCTTTCTCTGCTTCTGTCAAATCCCCTTTATAGTAGAAAATATCGCCTTTGATACAGAAATTATAATAATGAACGGGATCTTTAGAGAAAGCTTTATCTGCTTCAACAAGAGCAAGGTCATATTTCCCTTGCAAAAGATGATTATAAGCCAAACTGCGTCGGATCATATAACGATCTGCAAAATTATCGAGATAATACTCAAGAGCTTCCTTGGCCTTATCATACAATCCCTTACCCATAAATGCTGTAGCAAGATTTCCATGGGTGATAGGACTATCATCCTTTTCCTTCTTTAAAAATTCATACCTTTCAATCGCCTTATCCCATTGTTCCAGAAAAATATGCACTAATCCCAGATTGCTATTCCCAATTACATCACCTGGATAAAGTTCCAATAATTGGCTATAGGCAGCAATGGCTTTATCATAAGTTTTTTGTGATCCACTGTAGAAATCGCCCTCGATTTGATAACGCTCTCTATCTGAGAGTCGATCACTCAACTCCATAGCTTTTTGGATGTACTCCTTCCATTTGGAAAAATAGCGCAGGTTGAAATAACTCACTGCCATAGACCTATAGGCCATAGCAAACTCAGGATCAAGAGCTATTGCTCTTTCCATTAATTGAATACTTTTCCTGTTTTCTTCCCTGGTGAGGTGATACTTCCTTCCCTCGCTGTAATATTTAAAAGCCTCAGGAGAGCTGGTTGTGATCTTCCCTACCTCTTTATCAAGGTCACTGGATATCTCTTCTGTAGAAAGCTTAAAATTTTCTTTGACCTTTCTGGTCAGCTCATCCACCATGGTGTGGAAGCTCGCTTCACCTCTTCCCTCCACCATGTCTGAGCCTATGATCTCCATAGTGCTTGATTCCTGAAGTGTGGTATTGATTCTGTAAGAATCACCTGACTTTGTTAAGATGCCCCGCAATACATGTGTTGCTCCACCCTGAACAGCTACCTCCTTTAAATCTTTTGTCGAATAGCTTTCCGCCTTGAGCAGGTTTAGGTTGTTTAGAATGCCGAATAATCGATCATCAGGTAAAATCCTTATATGCTTGGACTGTGAAAGATCTGAAATCAACATTTCAGAAAGTGCGCTTCTCCAAACATCTAAATTATTATCCCCTGTGTTATTTTTAAAATACATAATCGCAAGTAATGGCTTATCTGTAGGGATAGAAACAATCTCTTTTTTGGAAAGAAGCTGCCATATTAAGACTGCAATAACAACGACAGCTGCAACAACTAAACTAGGGATAAGGAGCCTCTTCAATCCAAATGTTACAGTTATCTCCTTTGAGGTTATTGGCTTCCTCTTGGGGACTATTTTCTCTGTAGTTGGGATGCCTTTTTCTATGTTGGCGAGTTCAGAACGCACTTCTCCTGCACTCTGATATCTTCTGTCTTTATCTTTCTCTAAGCATCTCAAGATCACCCGGCTGATATCATCAGGAATCTGAGCATTAAGTTCTCTAGGATCTTTAGGTGTCTCGCTCTTATGCTTCATAGCTATGCCTAATGGTGTCTCTCCTACAAAAGGAACTCTCCCTGTCACCATCTCATAAAGAATCACTCCCAACGAATAAATATCCGAACGCTGGTCTACTTCTTTCACCTCTGCCTGTTCAGGTGACATATACTCAGGCGTCCCGATCATCACTCCTGCACCTGTTATCCCTTTGCCTGCAATTGAGCGAGCTATCCCAAAATCCATGATCCGGGCATTGCCTTCCTCATCAACCATGATATTCTGGGGCTTTAAATCCCGATGAACAACACCCAGCCTATGTGCCTCGGCTAAACCCTCGCAGACCTGCTTGGCTATAAAAATTGTTTTCCCTGCACCGAATTGTCCTACTTTTCTGATTAATCTTTTCAAATCTTCACCAGGCACATATTCCATGGTGATGTAGTGTGTCCCTTTTTCCTCACCAAGGTCATACATCCGACACACATTCCGGTGGGCAATCTTACGAGCCATTTTTAACTCATTGCTGAAACGTTCTAGGGTCTTCTTATCAGAGGCGATCTCAGGTTTTATGAGTTTTAAGGCGACTTCTTCCTTAATCTTCTTATCTTCTACCCTGTAGACCTTGCCCATTCCTCCTTTTCCTAACTCTTCGATGATCTCGTATCTATTTGCAAATGTCGTTCCCCTGGTTAACTCTTCTCTGGCTGCTTCAAGAGTCTCAGTGGGTGCAGAGATTTCCTCGGTGGGGATTAATTGGGTTCCACACTCACCACAAAACTTTAGAGTGTCAGGATTATCAGTTTGACATTTGTGACATTTGAGGGTCAACTTTGTCTCCCAAAGTTACTTGGCAAAAGGATAGCAAGGAATCAGGGAGGTGTCAAATTGAAGAAATAGGATAAGATGAAGGCTATTGACTCTTCAGCCCACTCAGCCTCTTCTTAGCATCCTCATTGAGTATACTAACCTTAGGCATACCAGGGTCAGCGCCCTTCAAGCGGTCTAAGAATTTCGCCACGCCCTGTCAATATGTCACTGGTGGCTAGATAGACATGAATTTTTTTGCCGTAAAGTTTGCCTTATTTCATTACTGGTCTGTCTAACTCTTGTATCTTAGCTTTTATTACAGAATGACCTGGATAATGAGTGATTACTTTTTCTGCTCTGATTGTTTCGCCTGTTCTAAGAATTTCACTTAATTTATCATTTGCTTCTTGGAGCGTTTCAAATTCAAAGGTTACGTGCTTCTCATCATGAAAATGAATTGACAGTTGAAAAGCCATTTCCAACCTCCTGCTAATTAAAGTGTATCGGAGGATATAAGGACTTTCAAGCGGATTTTTGTTTTAATAGGGATAATTCTCCTTGGCCGGCTGAAGAGAATTCACGTTTTTTTGGTACCTACCATAATCCCGCTTTTACTGTAATCAGTCAGCATCTAAGGAAGGATTATCGTGTGATACTCTCATTTCAGGATGTCAGTGTGTGGGAATTACAGAAAATAGTGAGGAATTCGTGCAAGGGCCGAATGCGAATTTCCTATATTTTTACTCCAATATGCCCGGTAAAGCATATAGTCCTGCGCTAGTCGGATTAGAAGGTTTATTGATTTTTAGTGTTGCTTTTGCAGAGATAATAATTGGTAATCACAAGTCTACCTTCACTATTTCTGTATTTGTAGATTTTAGCCTTAGACCTGATAATCATTTTATTATCGGATGACTGTATTTTTCTTGTGTAATTGTCAGTTTCAGGATAGGGTGGGATTCGATTGTATTTTTTGACCGCCTCTTGGCTGGCCTTGTCGGCATCAAGAACTAGATTTTTCTCTCCATGGACAATCTTAGGCATAGGCAGCATATCCTCTTTTTTCAGAACTTCATGAGATCGCCTCTCACCCCCTGCTTCGGGTGTTTTTTCGATGTCCTGGTGCAAGCCCTTTCTTAGGATTTCTTTGATGCGTTTTATTTCAGTAGAATGGAGCTTTTCAAGGAAATACGCACCGGGATCATTAGGCATCCCTAGCGCATAGACGATCTGGTTCGGTTCAGCATATTCCACACACGGGTTTCGCTCGAAGAATTGAATCATTCGTTCTACACTGTAGTTTTCTGGGAACCTGATTAGATAACGATTATTCGCACATCCCTTTGCGGATGGCCAGTTTGTGCGCCAGTCGCCTGCTTCGGGGGGCCAATACTTATCAAGGAGATTCGATAACTCATAGTCGGAGAGTGGCCTCTTGAACTTGACGACGATTTCACCAGGGACGTACCGCTGCTGCGGAAGAAAATAGTCTTTTATTGAAAAGGTATCTTTAAAGGAGCAGTCTGTGATTATTCTTACATCGGCCTGCTCAGCACTACTGAAAATCACTATCAAATACAGGATGAAGGTTATGGATACCAAAACGATCGGTTTTTTCTTTATCATGATTTCCTCCTTTAAAGTTAGAATGCATACATAATCCTGAGCAGCACTCCAAAATCCACGACTCTCTCGTCATTATCCCCTTCTTTGGCCTTTGTCGTTTCTTTTCCTCCCTATTTATTGCAAAAAATATGCCAAAAAAACTACCTCTGATTTGACACATATCCAAAGCCAATTGTGTCAACAATACAGGTCAACTGTCTCTACTTGGACACTGTTTACGCTCCCCACTCCCTTTACTGACAGCAGCCGGCATTTTATCAATAAAAATGATACGAACCTTTTCCCATGTGCCCAATATATAACAAGAAATAATGATTTACGCTGAAACTACGGTATTAGGATTAAAAGACAAAAACGAAGGAAATTGCTGGAAATAAAGGATATATCTGGCGGGGCCGACGAGACTTGAACTCGCGACCTCCGGCGTGACAGGCCGGCGTTCTAACCAAACTGAACTACGACCCCGCTGCGGGAATTAAATTATAATATTAAAACCCAGCAGTTTCAACAGTCAAAGTCAAAAGAGTCAGGCTCTTAAAAATTTTGATATTTATATTAGGATACAATTCCAAATATTAAAGATTCAGAAAATATTATTATTGTTAAAAACCTGACCCCATAGTTATGGCTTCATAAAGATTCAATTATAAAAGTTATAAAGGCCTGACCCCAATGGGTTACATTTTTTCAAGGGCGGCTACTCTCTCTTCTATAGGAGGGTGAGTGCTGAACAATTTGTTGACCTGCCCTTTTATATCCTTGAGAGGATTGACGATATAGAGATGAGCTGTCGCTTTGTTGGCCGCCTCTAATGGTTCCCTGTCAGCAGCCAGCTTCCTGAGAGCAGAGGCCAAACCTGGGGGATATCGCGTCAGGAGAGCACCGTTGGCATCCGCCAGGAATTCTCTCTTGCGGGAAATGGCCAAACGTATAAGCTGAGAAATGAGAGGGGAGAGTACAGCCAAAACAAGGCCCACGACAATTAAGATGGCTCCCGCATTGCCACCGCCTTTACTCTTCGACCTTCTTCTTCCTCCTCCCCAGAGGAAACTTCTCAAGATCCAATCGCTGAGCAGGGCCACTACCCCAACCATAACCACGGCCAGAGTCTGAACCAGCACATCATAATTCTTGATGTGGGCCATCTCATGGCCAATCACGCCTTCGAGTTCAGCCCGGTTCAACTTCTGGAGCAGGCCTTTAGTGACAACAATAACGGAATTCTTAGGATTGCGGCCCGAAGCGAAAGCATTGGGCGCTGTATCATCGATGATATAACACCGAGGCTTGGGCAGGCCAGCCGCAATAGCTAAGCCTTCGACCACATTATAAAGATAAGGATATTCTTGCTTGGTTACGGGTTTGGCCCGGCTTATGGCCAAGACGATTTTATCACTGGCATAATAACTGCCAAAAGTCATAACCATCGCAATAACTACAGCCAAGATCAAGCCGTGGGGACCAAGGCCTGTCAGCTCGCTAAAAAGCCAGGTCAAAGCGAAAATCAGACCAAGAAAGAACAAAATAAGAAAAAATGATTTCCACTTGTTGCGAGCGATTTGCTCGTACATTTGGAGTTTGACCTCTGGCTATGTTTAGAACTTCACCTCAACCGGTCCTCTGGCTTCTGGTTCTTCGATCTCAAAGTATTCTTTTTCTTTGAAATTGAACATATTAGCTATAATGTTGGATGGGAAAACTTGCTGTTTCACGTTGAATTTCATGACATTATCGTTATAAAACTGTCGAGCATAGGCAATCTTCCCTTCTGTTCCTGCCAGTTCTTCCTGGAGCATCAGAAAATTCTGGTTGGCTTTGAGTTCAGGATAATTTTCAACCACAGCAAAAAGGGACTTTAAGGCACCGGTGAGCATGTTTTCAGCTTCTCCCTGTTCTTTAACTGTTTCTGCATTTATGGCCTTGGCTCGGGCTTCGGTGACTCTCTGGAAAACCTCTCTTTCATGTTTGGCATAGCCCTTTACAGTTTCCACCAGGTTGGGAATCAGGTCATACCTCCGTCTGAGCTGAACATCGACTTGCGCCCAAGCATTCTCGCACCGGTTCCTTAACCGTATCAGAGTGTTAAAAACCGCGACCACAAATATTATGAGAATGCCTAATAAAATCAGCACAAACAATAAAACTCCCATCTTCTTCTCCTTAATTAAATTGGGAAAATTCTACTCTAAAAAACAAAAAATTTCAAAATATAAAAAATAAAAAAAGGAAAATTAAGTTCCTAATTTCAATTGACAGACCCAAATGAAATTGCTATATTTTCATACTCCCTAAGACTGAAATTTAGGGAATCCACTCTTAAATAGCTCAAAGGAGGTTTTTTTAATGGCTTCATTAAAGGAAAAATTCTCAGCCAAACTCGAACCCATGCGCGAGAAAGTCAAAACAATGATCAAAGAACATGGGGATACAAAAATCTCAGAAGTCACAGTTGCTCAAGCATACGGCGGAATGCGTGGGGTGAAGTGCATGGTCACCGAAACCTCGGCCCTCGATCCTATGGAAGGCATCCGTTTTCGCGGTTTCAACATTCCTCAGCTTCGAGAGAAATTGCCCAAGGCTCCTGGCGGCGCAGAACCTCTTCCTGAAGGAATATTTTATCTCCTTCTTACCGGTGAACTGCCCACTGACGAAGACGTCAAGGAAATCACCGAAGAGTGGCGGAAACGCAGCCCTCTTCCTGATTATCTTGTCGAGATTCTCAAAACCATCCCCAAAGACACCCATCCCATGACTCAATTCGCCCAGGGTATCCTCGCTCTCCAGAAAGAATCCATCTTTGCCAAGAAGTACAGAGAAGGAATGAGCAAGATGGAGTACTGGGATCCGATGTTCGAAGATGTGATGAATCTGTTAGCTAAGCTCCCCCTTATCGCTTCTTACATTTATCGCAAATCCTACAAGAACGATGAGCATATCCCAGCCGATCCCAATCTTGACTGGGGTGGAAATTTTGCCCACATGATCGGAATCGAGGACGAACAATTCAAGGAGCTCATGAGACTCTACCTTGTTATTCACAGCGACCATGAGGGCGGAAATGTTTCAGCTCACACTACCCACCTCGTCGGTTCAACTCTCTCCGATGCGTATTATGCCCTGTCTGCGGGCATGAATGGATTAGCCGGGCCTCTCCATGGGCTGGCGAACCAGGAAGTCCTGCGATGGATCATGGAAGTCAAGGATGACCTAGGAGGAGTCCCCGACAAAGAACAACTGGTTAAATATCTCTGGGACACCCTGAACGCAGGTAAAGTCATTCCCGGATATGGTCATGCTGTTCTCCGTCAAACAGACCCAAGATACATGGCCCAGCGAGAATTTGCTCTCAAACACCTTCCCGATGACGAAATTTTTAAGGTCGTCAGCGCCATTTACGAAGTCGCTCCTGATATTCTGAAAGAACACGGCAAGGCGAAAAATCCCTGGCCAAATGTTGATGCTCACTCTGGCTGTCTGCTCCTTCACTATGGGGTAACAGAATACGATTTCTATACGGTATTCTTCGGAGCATCTCGTGCGATCGGAGTCCTGGCGTCTCTGATTTGGGATAGAGCCCTTGGATTAGCGATCGAAAGACCCAAGAGTATTACGACTGACTGGATTGAAGAACAGGTTAAAAAGTAAAGATTTAAAAAAAGCGAAATCCACAGGAATTAAGAAAGAGAAGTGGAGGTGCATTTCCACTCCTCTTTTCTTTTATAAACCCTTTTATTCTTGAGGCGTTCCCCATCAGCGATGTCACATTATCAGCTCATCCCGCCAGGTAATACTTAATCGTACACTCAACAGGCTATTAGAAATCCCTATAAATCGCGGTGAGCAGATTTCGAATTTTCCGGCAAGAAGAGCAGTCTACTAAACTCGAACCCTATGAAAGCCTAGTCTTTCACCCAAGAGGAAACAAAATTATGCTACTCGGCAAAAATGAAAAACTTCAATATTTCCATAAAATCATTGCTGGTGAAACAGACAGATCTGTCCCCTGATCTTTTGGCACCGGGAATCCAGGATGCTCTGTTAGCCCATTCTTCTTTAGTAAAAATGATTTCCATGGTATAGGGAGGATTGATCTTATAAGGCTTGAAATCTTCGAGTCTTTTCAAGGCTTTGGTGGTTTTCTCTTTAATTAATTCTTGGGCCTTTTTGGGGTGAAGCATCTTGGCTGCTTCTCCAATTCCTTCCTTGACCGCCACAGCCTCCACGTCTCCGAAGAGCTCTTTGGCTTGTTTGACTATAGCCAAATCTCCGGCAACCAAAACAACAGGAACTCCAAAATGGCCAGCGATAGCAGCATTGATTCCAGCCTCTGGCATTTTCTTCCCGTTAAGAATTGCATCATAAATTCTACCAGTCATGGTGTGTTGGAGAGTAGCACTCGGTGTTCCAGCCCGGGCATGGTAGCCGATGAAAATCACTGCATCAAAAGTCTCATCTATTCCGTCCATCATGACCAGGGGACCACCTGACCAATCCCGCAACAGCTCGGCTTCAGGGCGCAAAAGATCAGGAAGAATATTGCGCGCACTCCCATGGGAGTCTCGAACCAGAATCTCGGTTGCTCCTGCCGCTAATGCTCCTTCAATAGCTGCATTAGTCTCTTCTGTCATCAATCTTCGGAATAATTTATAATCATCTCCGCTGCGGCTAACCTCTTCCCAATGAATGACTCCGCTCACTCCTTCCATGTCAACTGAAATAAAGACTTTCAAACCCTGCTGAGCCTTTTCAGCTCGAGCAGAGAATCCCAAAAACAAAAAAACTAGACAAACAATAAAAAACTTTTTTTTCATAAATCCTCCTTTAAAAATTTAATATTTAGGGCCGCAATCGCGACTCAAACATTAATGATAAAGAGTTTTTCTCGATCATTCTTCCAGAGAAATACCTAATTAGGGAAAATCCATCATAGAGAATTGCAAAATTGAAGTCAACTCGATACAATACACCTTCCAACATTGAAATGCTTTCTGTTTCCTCTTTTGAAAACAGGATCGGTTCTATCTTTTGGTTGTGCTTCTGACCTTGAAAATTGGGGCAGTTCTATTTTTACAACAAAAATAGAACCGTCCCCTTTACTTTTCGTCCTCTTTATTTTTTTCTTTTATTTTATTGGAGGGTAAACATGGAATATAAGATAGGCCTAATTGGCTGCGGGACTGTAGGTCAGGGTTTTCTGGAAATTCTGGACAGCAAGAATGAATATTTGAGGGATGAATTCGATTTTGAACCTAAAGTTATTGCCATCTGCGATAAACTCAAAGGAACCATCTTGATTCCTGAAGGCATAGAAATAGAAAAACTCCTTCAAATTTTAAACCAGGGAAGGAACATTAACGAATACCTGGAAGGAAAAGACAACCAAGCAGAAGGCATGGAAACCCTGGAGATCATCGAAGAGAGTGAGGCGGATATCTTCGCTGAATTAACCTACACGGATATCAAAACAGCAGAGCCTGCCACTAGCTATATCAAAAAAGCTCTACGGACTGGAAAACATGTCGTGACCTCCAACAAGGGCCCAGCGGCTCTCTATTATCATGAATTGAACAAATTGGCTAAAGAGAACAATCTTTTTTTCAGAATAGAAGGCACGGTCATGAGCGGGACACCTGTGTTCAACCTGTTTGAACACGGCCTGGCTGGCAACACAATCAAAGAAATAAAGGGTATTCTTAACGGAACCACCAACTTTATCCTCTCCAAAATGGAAGAAGAGGGCATGGATTATGAAGACGCTCTTAAACTGGCTCAAGAATTAGGCTATGCGGAAGCTGATCCCACGGCTGATGTGGAAGGCTATGATGCCCTGGCTAAGATCACGATCCTTTCCAATGTCTTCCTGGAAGGAAACCTCAAGCCTTCTGATCCCGAAAGGGAAGGCATAACTTCCATTTCCAAAAAGGACGTCTTGGCTGCTAAAGAAGAGGGATACAGGTATAAGCTCATCGCCTCGACCAAAAAAGAGAATGGACAGATTATGGGCAGCGTCTCTCCTCAAAAACTGCCGGTCTCTGACCCCTTGGCTGGAGTCATGGGAGCCAACAATGCCTTAACTTTTGAGCTGGACTTGTTGGGAAAAATAACCATCCAAGGTCCTGGAGCTGGAAAAATCGAAACTGGTTATTCTATACTTACGGATATGTTGGCTATTCACCGTCATCTTTCAAAATGAATTTTTAAATGAACAAAAAAGGACTACATAAATAACGCTATTGATAATAATCTGTGCGAAAAAACAATAAAAGAGGAGGACAAGCATGCACTTCAAACTCTTGAGTGATAAAGATCTCAAGGCTATAGACGGCTTAATCAATTCCTACGGAGGAGCAGAAGAGATTTCCAAGCAGATAGAATCCATGAGGGATTACGAGACCAGAAAAAAAATTGCCGTAGAAAAAGGATTTGGCGAGACGCTGGAACAAGCTGAAGAATATGCGAAGAACTTTGCTAAAGTCGAGGATTTCGTGGAACGGAATGAAATTACTGTCATTAAGAAAGGTATCTGCACGGCCCAGGTTTCCGGATTTCAAGGAGCCCGTCCTACCTTTGAATGTATCAAGAGAGTCGCCGAAAACGGGAAGGTGCTTTTTCCCACCGAGATGATTTCAGTGGTAGGATTGACTGAGAACTACGTCTACGGAGGAGACCTCCTTACTACCCTTGCTATGGCCGAAAATATTTTGGGAGCCAGCAAGTTCTGCACGACCAACCTCATAGGAACTCCCCTTCCTGAAGAGCGTTTCGCCAGGATAGAAAAAGTATCCGGAGAGAAATTCGAGCGGGCTGATTTGGGTAATGGCTTAAGCCAGATTATCCTGAAGAATATGGGCACAGCTTACGGCAACCTGGGTGGAGTTGAGGTTGGAAACAACAACCATCTTATCTATCTCGATGGAATAACAAGGGCTGCCCTCACTACAGGAGCAGACTTTTTCCTCAACCCAAGCTGGTCAACAATCGTCGCTGCCTGTTACTACGCCCGGCAAATTCCCAATCTTTCCTTCAAAATATCAATGCTCCTTTCCACTCAAAATGTTATCCAACTCAGGATGCTCATAAATATCTTCAAGGAATATCTCCGTGACGACGGAACTACCGCGGTCTACGAGATCAACATCGGAAATGCAGCCAGTGCTGAGACTTTCATTCAATGCAGCGAGGAAATCGAGGCCTCGGGCCTTCCCATTTCTCTGGCTGCTCATCTCCGGATCAATCCTGACCTGGGTATGGCTAACTTTAACTGGACCGATAATGCCTTCAAAGTCCTCGATGCCGGAAGAGATTTGACCATCAAATACGAGAGTGACGGAGAATCCCGTCCTTATGATACTATGGAAGCTTATTTCCTCTCCGATGAAGAGAGAAACGAGAAGGCAAAATTGATAGGCGATGTGATTTATCATAAATGTATAAGATGCGATAAGGATACCAAGGAGATCATGAAGAGAGGACACGAAGCCAAGTTTGCTAAGGTTTCTTACCGAACGTAAGCCCTGTATTGGGCTTGACATCGAGGAAATGACTATGGATTTAGGCATAAAGAATAGAGTTGCCTTGGTGGCAGCATCGAGCAAGGGTCTGGGAAAGGCTATAGCTTTCAAGTTATCTCGCGAAGGCTCGAAGGTGGTCATCTGCGCCAGAGGGAAAGAAGAGCTATTGAAAACCAGAGAAGAAATTGCTTCGGAAACAGGAGGGGAGGTAAAGTCTTTCGTGGCCGACGTTACAGACAGAAATCAAGTGAGCAAATTGGTTAAACAGGTCGTTTCAGAGTTTGGCACCGTCGAGATCTTAGTCTGCAATGCTGGAGGACCTCCTTCAGGAATGGCCGATGAATTTACTCTAGACGACTATCGTGATGCTCTGAAGCTCAATCTATTAAGCACAGTGAATCTCTGCTATGAAGTGGCTCCTCTCATGAAGAAACAGAAGTGGGGAAGAATTATTAATATGACTTCTGTTTCAGCAAAGCAGCCTATCGATACCCTGATCCTCTCCAACACAGCCAGGGCGGGCGTTTTAGGCTTCTCGAAATCCCTTTCTAGCCAACTGGCTCCCTACGGTATAACCGTGAATTCAGTCTGCCCTGGATATACCAAGACAGAAAGGGTAGAAGAACTGGCTAAGTCTTTTGAGGATAAAGGTAAAGGCTCAGTTAATGACTTCTACATAAACATCGAAAAAACTATTCCGATCGGAAGATTGGGAACACCCGAAGAGATTGCCCAGGCTGTGGCATTTCTGGCTTCTGAAGGAGCCGGTTACATAACCGGAGTTGCCTTGCAGGTCGACGGGGGCTACATCAAAGCTCTCTATTGAATAAACTCAAAAGGAAGAATCCGATGAAAAATTACTTAAAAGAATGGGAAGGGACTCCTTTCCCTGAGATGATTAGGGGACTTCCAGAAGTCGATATGCCTTTCAAGGGAATAAGAGCCTGGCTTCTCCAGAGTAACGACCAACAGGTCGTGTTTTTTGACATAGAACCTATCGGAGAAGTCCCTCCTCATTCCCACTGTGCCCAATGGGGAATTATGGTGGAAGGGGAGATGTCACTGACTATAAACGGGAAGTCCAAAGTCTATCGAAAGGGTGATTGGTATTATATCCCTGAAGGCATAGTCCATTCGGCAACTTTTCTGACCCGAGTGAACGTGATAGATATCTTTGATGACCCTCAAAGATACAACATAAAATAAGAATAAAATATAAATAGAAGAAATATACCAAAAATAGAGGATAAACATGAAATCACTATTCACGAAAATCATGAAGGATTTTGAAGGATATGCTATCGGCAAAACACTTCAATATCTCGGCGATCCTGAAATAATCTCTTTTGCGGGTGGACTGCCCAGCAGTGACGTTTTCCCTTTAGACATTATTCAAAATGCAGCCCAAAAATCATTGAAAGAGGATTGGGTTAATGTCCTTCAGTACTCTCCCATCCCCGGAGAAGAGGAACTGATGCAGGCCATCATAGATTATCTTAAGAAGGACAATATCTATATTGACCCTGAAAATATCATGATCACCACCTCTGGACAGCACGGGCTGGACTTGGTCGGAAGATTGTTCCTAGAACCTGAAGATGTGATTATCATTGATATTCCCACCTTTGGAGGTGCCTTAGCTTCTTTTGAGATGGAAAGTGCCCAATACATAGCTAAAGATATAAAAGAGGATGGGTCTGATGTTGAAGGAATGGAACAAGGAATAGAAGAACTCATGAATCAAGAGAAAAAACCTAAATTCATCTATGTTATCCCGGATTTCCAGAATCCTTCAGGTATCACCATGAGCCTTGAGAAAAGGCTGGCTCTTTTATCTTTGAGTAAAAAGCATGGAATTCCCCTGGTGGAGGATAGCCCCTACCGAGAACTGAGGTACAAAGGTGAACACCTTCCTTCCATCTATTCTCTGGATAAGAATCAAGGAAACGTGATCGGTCTTTACACCTTTTCTAAGATTCTCTGCCCTGGCATCAGAGTCGGTTTCAATATAGGCCCCCCAGAGGTTACACAAAAATTCTCCTTTATCAAAGGTGCAAACATACTCAATACTCCTAAGCTCAATCAAGACATCTGCACCGCCTTTCTGAGGGAATATGACCTGGATGGCCATTTTGAAAAGGCCACAAAATATTATTCGGAAAAGCTGAATTTTTTCCTTGAAGCCATGGAAGAGAATTTCTCTGACGATATTGGCGTGAAATGGACAAAACCCGAAGGAGGACTCTTCCTCTGGATAACTGTTCCTGAAGATATAAACACCCTAGAGCTTTTCTACCTGGCCATCAAAGAAAAGGTTGCCTTTGTGCCTGGAGAGGTTTGTTATCCAGAAGGTTTCCGCAGGTATAACACGATGAGGATAAACTTTTCCTACCCCACCAAGGAGCAGATTGTGGAAGGCGTCAGAAGATTGAGCAAGGTGATAAAAAAATATAGGCCAAAGAAAAAAACTTAGGGGAGGCGACATGGCTGAGGATCAAAAATACAGCCCAGGTGTTTTGAAATACATTGAAGAAGCTAAAAAATTATTATCACAAAAAAATGAGCATCTCGCTCGGGCTAAGAAGCTCAAATTTGACACCATAGCCGTCCACGGCCTGTATACAGCTGAAGAAGCCTTAAGTCAAAATCAGGGTTCGGTAATAGAACCACTTTACCTTTCTACTGCCCAGGCCTATCGCGACTCCGATGAAATGGAGGCTGCCCTTTCTTACTTAATTCCGACCTGGTGCTACACCCGATTCGCCAATCCCACCACCTACTACTTAGAATGGGTTCTTGCTCTGCTCGAAGGCTACCAGACTGGTTGTGATACCTCTTGCTTGGTGACGGCTTCGGGAATGGCGGCTCTTATGTTAACCGTCGACTCCTTTCTCGTAAAGCAAAAAAAAGGGGAAGAAAAGATCAATTTTGTGAGTTCTATTCAGCTTTACGGCGGGACTTACCAGCATTTCACAGTGAGGAAAATGCAAGAAAGGGGAATAGAGGTGCGCTGGGTGGAACATCAGGAGGATACTGAGGAATGGAAAGATAAAATTGACGAGAACACCCGCTTCCTTTACTCAGAAGCTCCGAGCAACCCGCAGCAGTCCTTCTGTGATGTCCAAGCGCTCGCAGATTTGGCCCACTCCTGGGAAATCCCCTTCATCATTGACTCA
>Ga0209636_10002256_pt1 | contig 19654 bp, 22 predicted proteins | sample DeeMarSWOR152_54_FD_187464 | JGI IMG/M metagenome (GOLD analysis project Ga0209636, IMG submission 187464) | Marine sediment microbial communities from White Oak River estuary, North Carolina - WOR-1-52-54 (SPAdes) (version 2) | ecosystem: Environmental > Aquatic > Marine > Intertidal zone >... | reverse complement strand
CCGTTTTCTTAGCCAGGAAGCGTTTCCTCCATTTGAAAAACCACTTCTTGGATCGTCCCAGCCGTTTGTATATTTTAGCTGGTTTTTCGCCACCGACATACGCATCCATAGCGTCGATGCGTTCTTGTTCTTCTGCTGTTATGTTATTATTTCGACTCATTTAACATAATTCAGCATTACGTCAAATTTACGAAATTGTCACCTATGCGCTTGACCTAAAAAGAGAGTAACCTATGCGCTTGACCTTTCCATTTAAGCAATTGATTTGTCATTTTTATCCGCCGCAGCCCTCACCAGCCCGACAAACAGCGGCGCCGGCTTTTCCAGCCTTGACTGAAACTCTGGATGGAATTGACATGCGATAAAATACGGATGTTCTTTCTGTGGAAGTTCTAAAATTTCCATCAACTTTCCATCCGGCGATTTCCCGGAAAATTTCATGCCTTTATCTCATGTTTTTATATTCAACAATAAGTAAAAAGATTATAGGTGAATAACCATGATAAGTAAAAGAGATAAGTAAAAGAGATAAAGAAATTATTGCTCGATGTGCAAAAAAATATAGGGTTTCTTCCATCTACCTCTTTGGCTCATCATTAGACAAGAATGTGTATAATGATATTGATTTAGCGGTTAGGGGAATAAAACCAGAAGTATTCTTTAAATTTTATGGCGAATTACTGAGAAATTTATCTAAACCCGTGGATCTCGTGGACTTATCCAACAAATCTTTATTTAATCAAATAATTGAAGAACAGGGGGTGAGGATCTATGGATGAACTAGTTCGAGAGTTTCAGGCTGGAAAAGAATATATCCTGGATACCCTTCAAGCATTAAAGGAGGCATTAGAGCGTAAGGAAATGAATATCATTGAGTTAGCTGCTATTGGCTCTTTCCTCCATGACATATACAATGGGATGGAAAACATACTTAAAAGGGTACTGAAATTTAAGGGGATATCTGTCCCTCACTCGGAATCCGGGCATAAGGATTTGTTGGATATGGCAGTTGATAGTAAAATAATTTCACTTGAACTTTCAAGGAGACTGGATGAATATCGTGCGTTTCGGCATTTCTTCATTCACAGGTATGGAATAATGTTGGACAAAGAAAAATTAATGCCGCTTGCTGGGAATTTGCCGGATTTATGGAAAGATTTTGAGTCTGAGTTAGATACGTTTATAAACTCGTTGGGAGAAAACAAATAATCCGGTAAAGTTCCATACCCTCCCATAACGTGATTTTTCTATTTAATTTTCCCATCCGCCGCGGCCCCCACCAGCCCGACAAACAAAGGCGCCGGGTTTTCCAGCCTCGATTGAAACTCGGGGTGGAACTGGCATGCGACAAAGTATGGGTGCTCTTTTTCTGGCAGCTCTAAAATTTCCATCAGTCGTCCGTCCGGGGATTTCCCGGAAAATTTCATACCCTTCTCCTCTATTGCCTTGATATACTGTGAATTTACCTCATACCTGTGCCTGTGGCGCTCGGAAATTCTTGTCCGCTTGTATAGTTTATGTGCCCGTGTATTTTTTTTGATAACACAGGGGTATGCTCCCAATCTCATGGTTCCTCCTTTTTCTTCAATCTCCTTTTGCTCCGGAAGCAGGTCTATTACGGGATGAGGTGTATTTTCATCCATCTCGGTCGTGTTGGCGTTCTCCAGACCGCAAACGTTACGCGCGAACTCGATCACAGCACAATGTAAGCCGAGACATATGCCAAGGAACGGTATTTTATTCTCTCTTGCGAATTTCACCGCTTTAATTTTACCGTCAAGCCCCCTGTACCCGAACCCGCCGGGAATAAGAATCCCGTCCAGCGCGTCAAGGTCTTTCTTCCCGATCCTTTCAGATTCAATGAACTCTATCCCGACCCTGCATTTATTTGATATGGTTGCATGCTTAAATGACTCCATTATGCTTAAATAAGCGTCCTCAAGCCCAGTGTATTTTCCAACGATCCCTATCGTAACTCCCCCCTTATCCCCCGCCTTTTTATCAGCCCCGTAGTTAACATAATCGATCCTCCCCACCAGACCACTCCAACCCTTTAGATTTGCTTTACTTGGTTTTAACTTCAATTTCTCGCTTATCAGGTCGCCTAAATTTTGATCCTCGAATATAGATGGCAGTTGATATATATTATTCAGAGTTGGATTACTCAGAACCCCCTCTTCTTTAACCCCGCAGAAAAGGGCGATCTTTCGTTTTGTGCCTTCATCCAGGGGTTCATCGCATCTACCGATGATGATATCCGGCTGTATCCCCAGTCGCTGCAGTTCCTTTACCGAGTGCTGGGTTGGCTTTGTCTTCTGTTCTCTGGTTGTTATTATCGGTATGTAAGAGAGATGAACAAAAACACAATCATTATAACTTTTCATTGAAATCTGCCTTAATGCTTCAAAGAAAATCATGTTCTCAATGTCCCCCACCGTGCCGCCGACCTCTATTAACACGACATCAGCCTTCAATCCTTCAATATGCTCTATTATCTCATCCGTTATATGCGGAATTACCTGCACGGTTTTTCCCAGATACTCCCCTTTTCTTTCTTTATCAATAACATCCTTGTAGATTTTACCTGTTGTGATGTTCGAGTCGCCGCTCAGGTCAGTATTCAGAAACCTCTCGTAATGTCCCAGATCAAGATCCGTTTCCGAACCGTCATTCAAAACAAAAACCTCCCCGTGCTCGTAAGGGTTCATCGTCCCGGGATCAACATTGACATAACCGTCAACTTTTATCGGCACAACATCGAAGCCCCTCGACTTCAGGATCCTGCCAACAGAAGCGGTCACAACACCCTTGCCCAGCCCGCTTAATACACCCCCGGTTACAATGATATATTTCATTTGAATTTATATTGCCCTATATTAAAACAAGAAAAATTTTTGCTTTGCAAAAATTTTTATGTCTTATTATAAAGTAGGTATATACTTTATAATACAGATAAAATTAAAAAAAAGAAAAAATAATTTCTATGATCGTGTCACCATATATGGGCATCACCACAAACAGAATTATATTTGTTAAACCGTGAGATATTGTTATGCCCAGCAAACATCTGGTTTTCAAAAATACAAACCCGTAAAATAAACCCACTCCAAAGACGAATATTATATCAATCAGGGATCTCCAGACGATATGCATAATCGCGAACAAAACACTTACGAAGATTAATCCCAAATATTTGCCCATTGTTTTCTCCGCATTTGTCAATATCAGTCCCCTGAAGGCTAATTCTTCTGAAAATCCCGTGAATACGAGCAGTATGAGCGCGGAGATAAATAAAACCAGGAGGATCCTCGTTGTTGAGGTGCTCTTCCCTTCATCCATATATGGACGCGGATGTTTAACCACTACCGTCGCATTAGCATTCCGCGAGTAAATTGTTCCATCCTGCCCCTTAACTTCAACCATGACTTTTTTAATATTTTCCCCATCATGAGCGCTTGAGGTCACGGTACAATTTATGGTTCTTATTGCTTCATTTCCTGAAGTTACAGACGTGGTGCTCCAATCGCTCCATGGGCCGCAATCGAATCCATAAAGGTCGGTATCTGTCATGTCGTATACCGCCACATCTGTTTCTCCAAGATTCTTCACGATTATAGTGAATGTTATATTATCCCCCTGCCCGACTTCGTTTTGATTTACCGTATTCTCGAGTTTGATGGATGTATTTGTTTCCACCGTAACAGAAGCATACTTATTGATCGGGATTTCTGGAAGTTTTGTTCCATAAAGATCCCTTCCTGAGGATAACACCACTTTATTGGTGTACAAACCATCGCTTGTGTATGATGGAACCATTATCGTGTATGTAATCGTGCATTCTTCACCCGGGACCATATCAGTTATATAAAACCTTCCTGACGTCAGATAAGGGGTCACATTACAGGTTGGCGGTGCTGCAGACCATGATGTAATTGGACCCCAGCCGCTGTCACTTTTGGAATAATCCTGAATCTCCACTCCCTGTACCGTTCCAGTTCCATTATTCATAATTTTAACTTTGTATGTTACATTTTCTCCGGGTTTTGATTTTGGGGTTGTTGTCCACTTCTCCACATCAAGGTGCGGCTTCCCAACAACAACCACGGAACTATCGCTTGCTGAATGCTTTGTTCCATCAGGCATGTGAGCGGTGACTGATATTTCATTAACGATTGCTCCTTCAAACGCGGATGAGGTTATACTGCAATCCATAGTCCCAGCAATGCTATTTCCCGGCTGAATTGTGTTATTAACGGCTGCGCCCGCCCACGACGAATTGCAGTCAAATCCCTGTGGTTTTGAATCTGATAGTTCATCGATCGTCGAAGAGGTATTTCCGTTATTTGCTATGTTTAAAGTGAATCTTACACGGGTGCCTGGCTCACCGCGGGTTATATTTGCAGATTTATTTACCTCCAGCGACGGTCGCGAATCACCTGCAGCAACATTGACATAGGAATCGTCCGTGTCATTTTGAAGCATGTTGCCGTCGAGATCCTTACCCTCAACCGTTGATGTGCTCACATAGGCACCCCCCCTCAAATTATCCGGGACTGTGATATTATATGCGAATTCACAATATTCCCCCTCCCTTATTCTGCCGGATATTCCGAAAAACCCTGCATCGGGTTCCCAGCTGACCCGGTCGCATGCGCTGCCTGAAATTACATCAACCGATATGTTTCCGTAACCCCAATCGCCTGGAAGCCCCCTGTCGTATATCCTTATATCCCTTGCCGTTCCAGTTCCAATATTCCTTACCCTTATTATAGGGGTCATATCCTCGCCCGGCTTTCCTGTCGACATTCTCGCCCACTTCTCTATAACAAGTTCCGGGTAAAGCACAACAACATGACTTGTTGCTTCCCCCGTTAGTTTATTTCCCTCCGCGTCTGTTGCTTCCACGACAACTTTATTTGTATGTAAACCATCTGCCCCAAAATCCGTGTTGTTCAGAGATGAATCCGGCTGAATCGTTATATTGCAACAGGTTGATAATCCCGCACCCAGTGGTGAGGCAAACTGCGGGGTTATATCTCTCGCGTATATCTCCCCGGTGGACGTATCATCGAATCCATTTGGTATGTGGTCAGTTACTTTATCTATGGTCAGGGTTGAGTTTCCTCCATTATAAATACATACTGCAAATTTAGCCGTCTCATTTACCTCTATTTCAAAATTTGATGACGCATGCACATGGGTTTTGGTTACCTCCATTGTCTGGAATGCTGAAGCCGTGACGGGAATTTCATCCGCAGCATCTTGAAATGCATGGAGCGGCGATACGGGAACTATTTGAGGGGGGGTTAGTATGTGGTATTCCACAACTCCAAAAAATATACCCGTCAATGCGATCATCACCTGAAATCCCAGGCTGCCCGCCACAAAACCAACCTTTTTGGTACTTACCCCCTGGTTTTTCATCATCAAAAATGAGGCTATGATCACGGGCGTGTAAATCAGCGAAAATCGATATATCGGCTCAATGAGTTCCGCGGGCATTGCCGTATCAATAAGTCTTATCAACGGCGCCAATGTGAGCACCATCAGCAAATTTGATAAATCTCTTTCATTTTCCCATGAAGAATACCCGATCAAAAAGAGAATAAGCAGTGCACGAAGAATTGCCCCCAGGGGTGATAAACCATATATCGTAAATGCCTCTGCGGCCATCATCAGAGATAAATACAATACGAGCAGGATCGTCGTTTTTTTATTCACTTTTCTATTTTTTATTATTAAAGATAAAGAAAAAAAATTGAAAAGGTGCTTGGTAACTGGAGGGGCGGGATTCATAGGTGGCAATCTGGTGGAAAGATTGGTTAGGGATGGTTATGGTGTTAGAGTGATTGATGATCTTTCTACCGGAAAAATTGAGAATTTAGAGGGCGTGGAGGGGATTGATTTTATAGAGGGGGATATAAGAAATTTTGATTATGATATTCTTGATGATGTGGAAGTTGTTTTTCATCAAGCAGCCCAGATTGATGTTCGCAAATCGGTTGATGATCCGAAATATGATCTTGATGTTAACGTGGGTGGAACCATAAATTTATTGGAGGGGGTGCTAAAATCAGGCGTCAAGAAAATTGTTTATGCATCGTCGGGCGGGGCATGCTACGGCGATCCGAAATGTTTGCCTGCGGATGAAACACACCCCACGGATCCGATTTCCCCCTACGGTGCTTCAAAGTTAAGTGCAGAGAAGTATATCCGGATTTACTCTGAAAATTACGGCCTGTCTTATGCGATCCTCAGATACGGGAATGTTTACGGGCCGAAACAGGACCCGCTGGGCGAAGCAGGGGTTATAGCGATATTCCTGAACCGGATTTTGAATGACCGGAAGCCGGTAATCTATGGGGACGGACACCAGACCAGGGACTACGTGCATGTAGCCGACGTTGTTGAAAGCAACTTACTGGCAGCGAATAAAGATACCAGACATAAGATTTTTAATGTCGGCACGGGAATTGAAACCTCCGTTAATCGCCTTGTAGAGATAATATCGGATGTTTTAGGCAAAAAGGTCGTGCCGGAGCATACCAAAGAAAGAAAGGGCGAAGTGAGAAGGATCTGCCTGGATATTTCTCTCGCGAGAAAAGAACTCGGCTTTGAGCCTGAAATGAATCTCAGGGAAGGTATCGGGAATGTCCTGGAATGGATGAGGAGATAATACAATAAAAATTGTTGTTTGGAATCGAGCATAACGAAAGAGAGATAAAAGAAGTTCGCCGATAGGGGAATTTGGGCGAATGAAAACCCTTATCTTTTTCTATGGTAGTCCGATAGCACCGAGCGGAATGAAGTGGAGCGAGAGTTTTTCTCTCACCGATTTTTATTAGTATTTTTAACAAAATTATCTTTCTGGCAGCTCTTTTAGGAATCTATCTTTTGTCTTTTCTTTTTTAATATTATCTTCAAGTCCGGGGATGCCAAATAAATTTTTCTCATTTAGATGTTTAATATACTCTTCCCAGGAGTGATACTCCGCCTTTTTTTCTTTACCCCACATTTTAGCTTATATCTCTAATGAATTAACAATATCTTCCAAAACACTATTTTCTTTTCCTGACTTTATCTCATTATCATATATTTGTGATAACTTAGTTAAATTCTCTTCATCAATCAAACAAATATCCTCCTGTGTCATTACCTTAATATCGGTTTCTTTACCAACACCCACTGAAACTTCAGAATTCCTTTTTGCTTTGTATACATTATACAATACAGTACTTAATTTGTCCTTTTTTGAATGCCTCTGAAATAGTAATGTATTCTCAGCTTGCATAGAACCACTACCGATAGCATGAAAGTTAATATCCCTAAAATCAGCATAATCATTTTCACTAATATCTGCTATCTGAGCTACATTATCTTCGAACCCTATTAAGAGTATGTTTGTTCCAAGCGTAAAGTTAGATATAAAATCAAGAACCCGCATTATAACAGGTGTTGGTTGAGGATGCTGTAACAAGACGGGGATAGATTCCCAATTAATGTTAAAACGATTAAAAACGTCCCTTTGAATCTTATCTTTTCTAATATTTAACAGATTTTCATGAATCTTTTCTTTTATCAGGGAAAAATTAGCTGATTCAGGAATATCTTTTAATACCCCCCCAAACAACAATGGTGCACCTGCAAGCATAGCTACCATTTTTGAGTCCTCATTCAGGATAACTTTAAATTTATCGATCTCGTGTTCAAATTCTCCTATTCCCCTAATTGAAACCATATGATCTGTCGCGAAAACGATAGCTTCTTTGTCTTCCTCCTTACATTTACCTATAGCAGCAATACAAATTGTCATCGTTTATTATATTATATGGATTTTAATCTTTAAATATTTTTACGGTTGTTAATATTAAATAAACTCTAAAAAAGGTGAGAGAAAAGTTCCGATAACGGAACAAGGGTATCCGAAGTTGCCCGATAGGGCAATTTCATGAAGTGCAAGGCGTAGCCGCAGGGGATACCCTTTGTTAGACGAGGGCGATAGCCCCGAACGGAGCGTAGCGGAGTGAGAGTTTTTGGGTCGCCATCATAAAAAAATCACAATGTTGTCTTTGGAATACCATAATTTTTAGATTCTTTATTGATCACAATTAAATTGCGTCCAGTTGTTAGTGGCTCCTTATATAAATAGTGTTCTGCCTTTTCCACCTTGTATGGTTCAATACTTTTTCCACCCAGTTTTATAAATCGAGAATTAAATGGCAATATTCTAATATTTACTTCGATATTCTTATCATTACTAATTTCTTTACTTGGATTTTTCATTTTTTCTTTTTTTCCACGACCCCCCTAAACTCCTTGATTCTATACCAACAACCGGTGATTGTTTACTCATCTCATCTTGAATCATTTGAGGGAGAGTTTTGGATATTTGTTCCATAATCTGTTGAATTGCTATCTGTGCGTTCTCTGGAAGAGTACTCGGGTCGATTTGTGGTGGCAGTGATAGATTCAAATTTAGATTTATTTGGGGATTAGGTGGAATATTCCTTACCTTCCTAACTCTTATGTCTTGGTCAAACACATCCAACAGGTAAGTTGATTCAATTAAAGCAATCACAATATCTTTTAATATATCCTCTTCCTTATCTGCTAATACCTGTTCAAAATGAAGTGGTTCATTAAGTTTTAAGAGCTTTTCATATTCAAGGAACAGATCCCACATCGTTTTTTCCAATTTTTCATCGGGAAATATAACTGACAACCCTAATTCTTTGGCTTCTTTACGACCTATCCCATGACCATGTGAATACATTTTCTCTGTTAATGCCTCAATTATAGTACTCAGTCGCTCTTCATCCATCTTTTCCTTTCTAGATGTTAAAAGTTTTTTAGCCACGAGTCTTATATGCGAATATTGACGATTTATACTACCGAGTGTTAATGGCTGCACATGTTCTGCTAATAATGAGATGACATTAGATAATGCCATTTGATCATTTATGTTAGCTCGCTCCCTCATAAATGAGATATATGAAGATACATCCTCAACACTGATCTGATCTGGAGAAACTGTAGAGCTTCCAATAGGCATTCTTTCTAATGTGGGGTCTATCGGACCTAATTCCGCTTTTCTCCCCATTACTATATTATCTGAACCCAGTGCGATCATAGTAGTTGCACTATATGCTTTATAAGGTATAAGAACACTCAGTTCTTCACAGAATTCTCTTAACATGGAAACGATTCTCCATGGAACACTAACGTCTCCCCCTCTGCTATAAACAAACAAGTCTATTTTATCTAACTTTTTATTTTCCTTGTTAAATTTTGCTATATGATCATACATTGGTCTAACTGCATCTTCAGCTATCCTGGCACCGAAGGGGGGTCTATCTCCTGTTATATACACTAAAAGTTTAGATTTACGCTGTTTTTCTATCTCTGCAATTAATTTGACTCTTTTCTTTCGCATTTTTCTATATTTGAAGTATTCTATATATTAACATTATACTTTAAACTATAATAAATATCGTGTTAATAGAATAAAAATATAGGGGCGACCCAAAAATTTCGTCTAACTATATTATATCAGAACTTGGTTTCCGATATACTTACTTTTGGACGAAATTCCATTCCTGTGGATATTGGATTTTTAAATATAAAATAGAGTCCATAGTTCTTCTTTAACGATCGGTGAGATTGGCAGAGTATGCTATAGTTGTCACGGCATATCCCCATAACGACCGAAGTTAGGCTTCTATATTTTTTTTCTTAGACTTTTAATAAATAATATGCCAAGCATAATATCGGATGACATAGGAAGCTTTCCCCTGCCGGAAGGTGTTGGAAGAAAAAGAATTGAGGAGACGGCATTCAAATTGATTACCAACAGCGCTTCCGGTGAAGAAAAAGAGTTTTTCAATAAAGCGGTTGAGGGTGCAATGGAATTAAAAGTCGCATCCGGGATAATGCACCCGAATTACCCGCAGTTTCGGGATATGATCAAAGGGTTTTTCGGGTTAATCGAAAAATTCTATGAAGAAGATGAGCCGTGGGTCGTAAAGGACGAATTTGCAAAGATTCCTGAAATAGACCCTCTCCATGCGGTTGGAAAAAAATATTACGGAGATACCGGCGATGCATTAAACCTCCGGGTATGCGTAACGGGACCCCTGGAGTTATACCTGAAAAATGTCGGTACTGCGGTGGAAGGGGACCTGCTGAAAAACCTGGCAAAAAGCACATCAAAATTCATAAAAAACTCGTTGATCAATGAAAAATACCTGGAAACAAAAACAATAAGCATGGACGAGCCGAGTCTGGGGTTGAACCCGAATATTGTTGTGGATGATAACGATCTTGCAGATGCCTGGAATGTTTCAATAGAGGGATGCTCCGATCTGGACGTCCAGATTCACCTGCATTCTTCAGCAGATATAGACAGGGTTTACCAATCAAACATCCCAATTATCGGCATTGAGTCAGCGGAGGATCCAAAAAACCTTGACGGAATCGATAAAAGGGATCTGGACGATTATGGTAAATTCCTGAGGGTCGGGGTGGCGAGGACTAACATATTCGGGATCGCTGCGGATTTTAAGGAAACCATGGGGGTAGACGTATGGAAAACCAAAGGATTTGAGGAAATGCTGAATTACATGGAAAGTCCGAAGATCATAGGGAAAAGACTGGAAAATGCATGCGGGATTTTAGGCGACCGCATATCTTACGCCGGCCCGGATTGCGGATTAGGCGCATGGCCAGGCCGGGAAGCAGCATCCCTGCTTCTAAAGAATACCGCGCAGGCGGTTGATAAATTCAATGAAAAGAAAAATGTGTGAATCAGATGTTTATTTAAAAACAAACGGAAAAGAGGAATTATTTATGAAAGAAGCGGCTCGAATTGAGATTGAAGATGACAGGGTAGAGGTTTATGGATTGCTGGGCGATAAGAAACAAGTAAGCGGCAAAGTCAAGAAGATTGATTTTTTAAAGCACAGGGTTGTGGTGGAAAAATTATAGAAACTACTTTTCCTCTTTAACCTTCTCTATCGCCCCTTTCGGGCATTCGTTCATGCAGATCAAACAGCCCTTGCAGTAATCATAATCGATTTCAATGCCTTCATCGGTAAGGGTAATGGCCCCTTCCGGGCATAACTGCGCGCAAATTCCGCATTTAATACACTTTTCGTTATCCACCACCGGTCTGAAAGTTCTCCAGTCGCCTGTTTTTGTAATTTCGGAACTTCCGGGTTTTGTGATTACCGCACCAGTTGCATATTCTAATTCTGGACTCATTTATATTTCATTCGTTTTTATTATTAAAATTTAAATAAAAAGTAGTAAAGTGACAATTGACAGACATTTCATCAGGGAAGGACTCATCAGATCAGAGATAGAAGGATTTTTGAGAAATGAGTTGAGCAGTGCAGGGTACAGCGGAATAGACATACAGAGAACGTCCCTAAAAACCCGCATAACCGTGTTCGTGGACAAGCCGCCTCTTGTTATCGGCAGGAAGGGCAGGCAAATTGAAAAATTGACGAGAACACTGGAGGATAAATTTAACCTGGAAGATCCTTCGATTGATGTGCAGAAGGTGGAGCAGTGGAATCTGGACCCCAGCCTGGTTGCAAGAAGTATTGTTATGGCACTTGAGAGGGGCATGAATTTCAGAAGGGTTGCGCATCGGGCGGTAAAATCCGTTATGAGGGGGGGAGCAAGGGGTGTTGAGATTATTCTCACTGGGAAGATTGTTGGCAAGGGAGGCAAATCGAGGGTAGAAAAGTTTTCTGAGGGTTATATAAAGAAGGCGGGAGATTCTCTAAAATTGGTCAGGAGGGGTTTGATGCAGGCCTATCTCAAAGCAGGGGTAATAGGGGTCACGGTAAAGATAGTCCCACCGGGTGTTGTTTTCCCAGATCAGATAGATGTTATGGAGGCCAAAAAGGTTGAAAAGGCGGTCGAGAAAGAGAAAGAGCAGCCGGAAGACAAAGTTAAAAAGAGGGATAAGAGGGCGGCTGCGAAGGAGGGCGATATGGATAAGAAGGTGGAGAAACTCGAGAAGAAGGTGGAGAAACTGGGGAAGGAATCAGGGGTTAAAGAAAAAAAGGTTGAAAAACCAAAGCCGGATGCGGAGGAAAAACCAGAAAAGAAAAGGGTGGAGAAGGCCGTAAAGAAGAGTGTGGAGAAATCGGAAGAAAAGCCGAAGGCTAAGAAAGATGCAGATGGGAGGGTAAAAAAGAAATCGGAAAAACCATCAAAAGCAAAAACTCAGAAGGCTAAGAGGACAAAAACCGATAAAACGAAATAATTCTCTTTTTAAATTTTAGACTAAAATAGAACAGAAAAATTCAAAAAAATCTTGGCGTCTTTTTTGAAAACGAAAAGAAATTCTTGATTTTTCGCAAAAATGCCAAAAATATTTTTTGAAACAGAAAAATAAATCGACCCGCATAGAATATATTTTTATTTATGAAATTTATATAAAATATAATAATCAAGTATGTCTTTAAAATCATGCCGGAAAATTATCGTAAGTCACAACCATAATTTGAATAAAGTCCAGTCAATAATAAAATCAAAGAATCCTGAGGTTTTGGTGCTGGAATCCGGGAAAGCGTCATTGAATTTAAGAACCAATTCAATTGCATACAAACTCGTGATGGATGACAATTGGATCGGAATTGAAACCACGCACATAAAAAGAAAAAGGGATGCTGGTAATGAGTTATTAAAAATCACCCTTATCAGTACTGATGAGTACCGCTTGAGACACGAGGATGCCGAGGTAATCTAGCACCCTGGGTAAGTCTTTCACCAAAGCGGCAAAATTCGGCCATTTGTCGGGAAAACTTTGCTGGAAGGCGTCAGAACCCTGAGCCGGGCGCCGATGTGTGGGGCGCTTTACAAGGCGGAACCTTGCCGGGAGGTAAATACCAAAATAAAGGGTGAGAAACCCAAAAAGAGGTGAAAAATGAAAAGGGAATCAACAATTTTTTCGTTGTGTGTGCTTATGGTCATGACGATGGTGACACCAGTTCAGGCAGCAATAATTTCTGGGTGGGAGTATGCTGAAGATGGTATGATAGTTACGGGCGTTAATCTATCTTATCATGGAGATACTGCTGCTTATGCTTATGAGGCAATACCTACAACCGGTTGGGGTCCAGCACCAAACATAAGTGAGATAGATAGAACGGGATATTGTGGAGCAAGCGAGTTATATGGGTATTGTCTAAACGCTGTTGACTTTGAATATTTTAGAACAAACCTGTTTTTATCTCCATCGGAAGTGGGAGAAGAAGTTTTAATATATGTGGGTGCTGTAGATGACGGATCCGAAATAAAAGTGAATGGAGTCGTTGCAGGTCATGCATTTCTTTCAGGTACAACACAAGTCATTAACATCACGGATAAGGTAGGGTGCGGTATTAATGAAATCTTAATCACATTGATGGACGATTGTTGGTGCGATATTTATTTAATGGATGTGAGAATATCCGTGGATGGGGTAACAGTGCCTGTAGGAGAAATTGACGAAACGGATACGGATGGTGATGGAATATTAGACGTTTGTGATTACTGTGCAGAAACAGCAATACCGGAAGATGTTCCAACGATTAGCTTAGGAGTGAACAGATTTGCTTTAGTTGACGGTGACGGAATTTTTGACACTATGCCACCAAAAGGAGGGGGCAAAGGACCGCAAAAATCCTACACAATAAATGACACGCAAGGATGCAGTTGCAGTCAGATTATAGACCTGCTTGATTTGGGCGAAGGACATAAGAAATTCGGATGCAGTATCAGTGCGATGGACGACTTTATAAGTTATCTGGAGCCAACGGGGTGCACAACAAACGATGACTGCTCTTCTGGTGAATACTGTGCAAAAGCTGCGGGAGACTGTGATGGAAACGGGATTTGCGAGCCAAGACCAAAACTTTGCCTTGATGTCTGGATTCCTGTCTGCGGATGTGATGGCAACACCTACTCAAATGATTGCTACGCTGCCGCAAGTGGTGTAAATGTGAACTATTCGGGTGAGTGCACATAAAATACTGGTGTGAACAGTTTGCAGTATCAAAGACGGGGGGAGGTATATCCTCTCTTTTTTTAATTTTAAACCCAAATCCAAATTCACTTGAATTTCTGCTCCAATATATTTTGTTTTTCCCTCTCTAAGAATCTGTAAACACTGCCGTGAGATGCCCCGGAGGCTAACATAGCGATTGCTTCTTTTGCAGAATAGCACTCGTCCAACGGCCCGATAATCCCCACCGTTTTTCCATGAACCGTTATCCTGCAGCCCATCAATTCCTCAATAAACCTCTTGGTATTGCCTCCCCCGCCTATAATCACCGCTCTGATGCGATCCGACTTCTTCTTTGATCCGCCAAAATCGGAAAAACCATCAAACGCAAAAACTCAGAAGTCTAAGAAGACAATCTATAAAAATTACACACAAGTTGTTTATAGTTAAGATCGCCGAGGTTGCATGTAGCCCCTGTGATCGCAGGTAATAATTAGCGACTTACTTTGAAAATGTTGTAGAATGAGGAGATTGTATATCTCTGATTGGCGTCAGTTTTGTAACAACCACTTAATTTCTTTATTTTTGAATGAAAAACTCACAAACCAAGCCATATTTGTCGAATTAAAGTGCGAATTCACTAACCATTATTAGTTGAACGGGTCTGATGTTGAAAGAATGGATAGTTGTTCGGGATTTTTAGATGAACTTATTTTTTATTTTTTAATAAAATAAAGAATAACAAACAAAAAAAATTGGAAAAGTATGACGTGATAATCGTTGGTTCCGGGCAGGCGGGAATGTTTACCGCATATGAGTTGGTCAACGGCAAAAAGGACCTAAAAATTCTGGTGATCGACAGGGGCAAGGCAATAGATGAAAGAGCCTGTCCGATGAAGGAAACAGGGGTTTGTGTGAGCTGCAAGCCATGCGAGATAATGTGCGGGGTCGGCGGAGCAGGAACTTTCTCTGACGGAACCCTGAATATACATCCTGGGATTGGGGGCGATCTGGAAATGCAGACTGGAGATCATGATCTGGCTTGGAATCTTGTCGATCTCGTGGATAAGTTATTTGTAAAATTTGGTGCCCCAAAGAAAATGCTTGTGGGAGACGATAAGGCAGTTTATGAGTTAAAGAAGAGATCTTCTGCTGCCGGAATAAAGTTTGTTGATATTCGGCAAAGACATATAGGGAGTGATAATGCTCCAAAGGTGATAGGGAATTTTGAACGCTATCTTAAGAAAAAAGGCGTTGAATTTTTACTTGAGACAAAGGTTACTGATTTGATAATTGAGAACGGAAGAATTAAAGGAGTTAAAACACATAAAAAGAAAATTTACGGCGATTATGTACTTATCGCCCCTGGCAGAGTTGGTGCGGACTGGGTCAGCGATATTGTAAAAAAACATAAAATCCGGGGTCGTTTCGGCCCGATAGATATTGGCGTCAGGGTTGAGGTGCCCTCCATTATTATGGATTCCATCGTTGAGATAAATCGCGACCCTAAGTTCCATATATGGACGACCCAGTACGGGGATTTTGTGAGAACCTTCTGTACAAACCACGAAGGTTTTGTTGTAAAGGAAAACTATGATGATTTTATAGGTGTTAACGGTCATTCTCTGTTAGGAAAGAAATCTGAAAACACAAATTTTGCTTTTTTGGTTCGAACGGTTCTTACCGAGCCGCTTGAGGATACAACAAGATATGGGAAGTCCATATCAAAATTATCCACCACCGTCGGCGGGGGGAGGCCGATAGTTCAGCGCCTGGGGGATCTTAGAAGGGGCAGGAGATCTACATGGGCGAGACTGCAGAGAAGTACAATAACAAACACGTTGAGGGATGTGACCCCCGGGAATGTTGCGATGGTATTGCCCCATAAAATCTTAACCGATGTGCTTGAAGGTCTGGAGAAACTGGATGAGGTGATCCACGGGGTGGCGAGCGACTCAACACTCATTTACGCTCCCGAAGTGAAATTCTATTCCAGGGAATTGGTTGTGGATAAGTCAATGGAAACTTCAATTAAAAATTTATTTGCCGCGGGAGACGGGGCGGGGCTGAGTAGAGATATTGTAAATGCGAGTGCGACAGGGATTTTAGCTGCCAGGGGAATGTTGAAGAAGATTGGGTGATTTCGTGAACCGCCCTTTTTAAACTAAAAACAAATCTATTTTTGGTCCCTTGCAGCATCATGACAGTCTCCTCAACTCACTCTTCAACTACCGTTTCCTTGCATGCCGGAACCCAGCACAAAGTGACATCCTCCATGTTGCAGGTTCCATTACAGCTTCCTATCGTGCCGCATTCTCCGCCGACACCCAGTTTACAACTCACACAGTCGTTGTTTACAGAATACCAGTGCCCTATATACCCTGCAAAAACCATTGCGGAAATAAGGACAACTATCCCCATTATTACCCCTGCAGATCCTTTACTCATTTTCTTTATTTTTAATTATTGAAATTTGATTTATAAATATAAACTATAAAAATCGGGATGGATTTAATAAAGCGAAACCTTTCGGAGATAGTAACTGAAGAAGATCTGGATTCACTGATCAGGGAAAAAAAAGCCCCCATAACCTACTGCGGATACGAGGTTTCCGGAAGGGTGCACATAGGTACAATGGTCGCCGTAAACAAGCAGATCGATTTCCAGGATGCCGGCTTCAGGGTGAAGGTTTTGTTTGCCGACGTCCATACCCTTTTGAACAGGAAAGGCTCGGAGGAATGGGTTGAGAGAATGGTGGATTACTGGAAAAACTGCTTTGTTGCGATCGGTCTGAATAAACCCAACACGGAATTCGTTTCAGGCTCAGGGTTCCAGTTTGAAAAAGATTATGTGCACGATGTTCTTAAACTGGGATTACTGGCAAGCGTGAAAAGAGCAAGGCGGAGTATGCAGGACATAGCCCGCGACTTAGAGCATGCACGGGTTTCCCAGATGATATATCCCCTGATGCAGATTGCTGACATTAAGGCTATGGGGGTGGATGTTGCCCACGGCGGGATTGAGCAGAGAAAGATTCATATGCTTGCCCGCGAATTACTGCCTGAAATCGGCTATAAAAAGCCCGTATGCGTTCATACGCCTCTTTTATGCTCCCTGCAGGGTCCCGAAAGTAAGATGTCCTCCTCCAAGCCCGAAACCATAATCGCCGTGGATGAGCCTGAGGGGGATATAAGGAAAAAGATCAACGGTGCGTACTGTCCCATTGAAGTAGAAGGAAACCCTGTACTTGAGATTTGCAAATATTTAATATTCCCGAAACTTGGGGGGTTGAAAATAGAAAGAAGGGAGAAATTCGGGGGGGACATTGAATTTAATTCCTATAACGAGCTGGAGGGGGCTTATTCGAATAAAAAACTGCATCCGATGGATCTAAAGCAGGGGGTTTCGGAAGGTTTGATAAAAATTTTAGAGCCCGTGCGCGATATGATTGAAGCAGGGGGGTTAGAATTCCCTGAAAAATAGTATGATGAAAATAAATAAAAAATATTCTGAAATTTTGTTTGGTGTGCTGGTATCGTTGATCATGTCTTTTGCAATATCCTTTATCCTTACTCTTATAAACATTGGTTTTGTTTCTAATTTTTTTGAGATATGGTTTCGAGGATTTATACTCGGATTTATCGTGGCATTTCCAACATCCATAGCCATAATTCCCGTTGTAAGAAAAATCGTGGATAAATTAACTTCGGATTGATTATCTGATATTTTGGATAATTTGGTTGATAAAAATTCTAACTCCTGAAGGGGAGAAATCAAGGGAAAGTGGAGTTGGGGTACCCGAAGAGGAATTAATTCGTTTTTATTTTTGAAATCTAAATATTAATATAAAATGATTTCGCTGTCATTCAAATCTTTTAAAAATAAAATTTAAAATGGTGCTTCAAACTAAAACCCTAGAGGAGAGGATAAACGAGGACTTTTTATGGCTCAGCAAAAATACACCAAAACTACAAGAGAGTTTTCAGGAGCGTTGGGTTGCTGTTGTAGATAAGAAGGTTGTAGGTGTTGGAGATGATGCAAAGCAGGCATATAATAAAGCAAAAGAAACATGTCCTGATAAAGAGCCGTTGTTGGATTTTATTCCAAAAAAAGAATTATTGGTACTGATACTATGAAATGTTTTAGTTGGAAAATTGAAGGATCTGACACATTAGGAAATATTCTAAGACCTGTTGCGGAAATTGCGGTCAAGTATGTGGAAGGAAATTGGAAGTATATATCAGTTTATGTTGACTCTGGAGCAGACATCTCTGTTTTTCAGCACAGCTTTGGTGAGTTATTGGGGCTGAACATTGAGGAAGGCAGATATGCCAAGTTTGGCGGTGTCGGGGGCGGGGAAGTTGAAACTTACATACATGAAGTCACACTGAAGGTTGGTGATGATATTCTGAAAGCAGATGCCGCATTTTGTAAAAATCCTGCAGATCGTGTGCCAAATCTGATTGGAAGACGGAGCATATTTGACATTTTTGAAATCCGTTTCAAGAATATTGACAAAGAGACATGTTTTGTCAGGAGCAGCACAGAATAAAAAACAACCTTCTGAAATGTGGCTGACCTTCTGTTTGCCACATTTGCGAAGGTTGATCATCATAGCGAATGTAGGTGTGTTTAATACACTTCGCGTCTTACACATACAAAACATGTAGTGTTTTGTATATTTTCCGCTCCGCTCCAACCCCTGATGCACTTAACAAGCGTATAATTTGTATTACAATAAAAAATTCATCCGCCTCTTGCGACAATCCTCATGCCCTTCGGCACCACCAGTATCTTCTCATGGGAGATCATACTTATATCCCCGCCAAGTTTATCCACGCACTCGTCCCTTAACTTTTGCACAGCGGCATTCCTGAGCGCCTTGTTGCTCATCACGGGCTTTATGTTAAGAACAACCAGATTGCCCCTTTTTAGTTCTGTAAGAGCGTTAACTATATCCGCTTCTTTATTCAAATCCACTGGCTGGACATAGGTCAGATCCTCTTCCGGAATCCTTCCGTATTGAGGGTTATCGATAATATCCTCCAAATTCAATTTTTCCAACTCCTCCCTTTTCTCCTTTGTGCTTAGAGCGTCCCTTATAGCATCAATTATACCCATTTTCTTTTATCTGTTTTTTTATTTCTTTAATATTAATAAATATAAAAATAAAAATAAGATGGTTGGGGATATTGAGGATATATTTGAAGAGGAATTAAAAGCCCGCCCGATATTTAAAAACCTGGATGTTCTTTCCCCCCATTACGTCCCCGAGGAATTGCCGCACAGGGATGCTGAGATCAAGGATATAAGCAGGATTTTAGCACCTGTTGTCAGGAATGAAAAGCCGAATAATATATTTATTTACGGTAAGACCGGTACCGGGAAGACCTGTGTCGTCAGACTTGTCAAAAGAAAGCTGGAGGGTTTTGTCTCGAACCCTGAAAAAAATCCCTCGAATGCGGTTATTAGAAATATTTATATGAACTGTAAAGTGCTTAACAGCAGGTATCAGGTTTTGCTTAAAACCGCTGAATCGGAGGATTTAAATGACGGTTCTCTAACCGATAACCCCCTCGCAGACAGGGGGGGCAAGGGGCTGATGGGAATGACATCGGTTGATCTGTATGAAAGGGTAAAGAGGGTTGTTGAATCCAA
>Ga0209636_10002255_pt1 | contig 19656 bp, 20 predicted proteins | sample DeeMarSWOR152_54_FD_187464 | JGI IMG/M metagenome (GOLD analysis project Ga0209636, IMG submission 187464) | Marine sediment microbial communities from White Oak River estuary, North Carolina - WOR-1-52-54 (SPAdes) (version 2) | ecosystem: Environmental > Aquatic > Marine > Intertidal zone >... | reverse complement strand
TATTTTTTCAATCCCTTCACCGGCAACCGTAATTTGAGATGCATTAGCTACTCCTAATCCCAGCTCCGTCGCACGACCAATCTGTACTTGGTCCCACACGCTTTTTCTTTGCACCCCCGCAGTCGTCCCCAGGTGTTTCAGTAGCGCGAGGCCAGAGACATCTGCAGCCACTAGGTCTGGCGTCGCCATCACGATTCCCGGCTCTTTTGCCTGGCCTTTGAAAGGTCCTCCTGTCACAAAGACCTTCGTCGCATCAAGTATCACGTAGTCTGCTGGGCGCCCCAGGTTGATTTCCGCGATCATTCTCCCGAATCTGGGCTCGCCGTAGGAATGCAATATTGAGCGGCTGGTTGGCTTGATTAGCCCCACCGTATTCTTCAGGGCCATAGAGTAGGTTGCTATGTAGTGTGTCTTCCCCACTGGGACGCTGATGAGATAGTCAACTTCATCAAGTATCGCAGGAACCGTGAAGCCATCGGGCCAGTTGACCGCTTCCTCAGGTTTGACGAGCTTCGACTGCCCCTCTTCCAGCCCTATAACCTCAGCTCCCGTTTCGATGGCTGACTGATGTATTCCTGTCTTCTTCATGCTGTCTACTGTCGGCCAGTAGGACTGGTTTGAACAATCCGCGACCAAGACCTTGTTCGGATTGTGGGTTTTGACCGCATTGACGATTGCTGCGACGACCTGCGGGTTCGTCGTTGCCGGGCAAGGGTCATCGGAGTTGACGTTTGGCTTGATCATAACGGTCATTCCGGCTTCCAACCCTTCCAACCCTCCTGCCAACTCGATCGCCTTCTCAACCGCTTCCTGAACACTGTCGCTGCGCACCATCCCAACCGGCACGGTCCCGGCTTCGCTTGTAGCAGTTCGAGTGGTGGTGAGAGTCCTTGTCTCTTCCCGTGTGACTGTGTGGGGCACACTATGCGTTTCCGTGATTATGTGTGTAGTCGTATAGGTGGTTGATCGATCGATAGTCGGTGTAACAGTTTTCTCCGTTGTTTGGGTTACAGTATTTGTTTGACCCTCGGTTCCCCTCAGGACGTACCCTGCCACTCCGCCAACAGCTGCAGCAACCGTGGCTAGAGCCGCGCCCCTAGCCATCTTAAGCCCAAACTCCCTTCTACTCATCCTTCTCTCCAAACTAGCATTGACATTTAATTCGCTCCCCAGTTTTCTTAGCCTGCTTTGTTTCTTGCTTTCAGTTCTCACGTTATTGCCTGATATGGATTTTTGACCCAGAAGGCTAAAAACCTTTAGACCCCGCCGCCACCAATGCGAGCTTGAAACCTACAACCGATCGATGTTATCGTTTGTACAGGGACACGAACCTTCTTATGGACCGGTCATAGGTCTTTTCGATCTCTGGGGGGAAGTAGCAGGCCGGAAGCTCGTTGTTTTTTCTGTGGCTCCTTATGCACTCGCAGCACCTACCTTTCGAGGCGCATGAATAGGTGCATGGACAATCCTCCAAGTTGACTTCCAGGTTTGGACACTCGCTCACCCAACCCACCTGCTCGTCACGACCGTCAGAATAGTAATTCAGTCTTTTGGTACCGCGGTTAGATCGATTGATGGCGGCTGTATGCAGACTAATACGCTAGGTGAGTGCGTCCAGGATCAGATGCCCGTCATATCCGAAGATAAGGGACAGTGTGAGTTTGGGTAGCAGATGGACGTCACTACCGACCCAATACAGGAAAAGAAGTGTAAGGATGAGGAAGAGAGGGAGGCTATGAAAGACGCCTCGATGTTTAGAACTGACGGGCGGCTCGACAAGGTCTGGCAATCGACTTCCCACCACGGCCAACCCAATGAATATGATGATCTCGAAAACACCGTTAATGCTGATGTTATTTGCATTTGAAGCTTTGATGAATTCATATAGGTCCCCTCGAAAATAGAGTACCACAAGCCAGGCTCCGAAACCTGATATGGCCCCTGTTATATCATGTGCTCTTCGGCGTGGCATCGAAATCCTCTTGTCAAGATATGTGAGTTCATACTAGTGCCGGAACTACACCTCTTTCGTTTGTATATCTCGTCGCTTCTCTTGCTTGTAAATCCTCCGGGATCGATCGTCGTCCAATTTCTTCCTCCTTGTGCGTTCCAGGTGGGCCTCAATGGTTCATATCAGCCCAGATCGGTCGCCCAGGTTGCACGGCAAAACTAAAGTTGCGATCGAGCAACCATCTTCAGGCGAGTTCATGGGCTGGTGCTGCAATGTGATACAAGAGTTGGCCAGAAGGCGGGTTTCCGCCAGAAGCTTCAGAACCGCAGGCGTAGAGTTCAGCGCAATAGCTCAGATCTTGGAGGTCGCAAGGCAAGCTCCCTCGGGAGCTAACAGGCAGCCGTGGAAGTTCATAGTCATCGATAACCCTAGGCTGAAAAGCTTGGTACGTAAGGCATGTGAGAAGGGGGAAAAGGAGTATCACAGCAGAGCGCCTCAGTGGATGAAACGGTGGATGCGCAAACGCAACATAGCCCCGATCAAACCTTTCTTGACTCAGGCTCCCTACCTCATAGTCATATGCGCGGACACCGGGGCTCCTTACCACATTCAGTCAACGTGGATTTCAATAGGGTACGTTCTACTAGCCGCCGAGGAGATGGGCCTCGGAACTCTCACTTATACGCCGTCAAGCGTATCCGAGCTAAGGGAAATTCTCGAGATACCGGATAAATACAGCCTGGAAGCCATTCTACCAATAGGTCTCCCGACTGGAGGAAAGCTCAAACGAAGAAGAAGTCTAAAGGATTTGATATACATCAATGGATGGGGGAAGGCGGGTTCCGTCGGTATTTGATTGATCGATCAGAGCCCGTGATGGATTTGTCGACTCATTTTCTAGATGGTTAGTACTAGGACTCCAAGGAAGATCAGCGCCACTGCTAATCCAGTCTTCGGAGTTATTTTCTCGCCCAGGATGATTGCTGAAAGCAAGATGACGATGAGTACGCTTGACCTGTCGAGTGGAGCAACCTTTGAGGCATCCGCAATCTTCAAAGCCGCAAAGTAGAAGACCCATGAAAGAGCTCCGGAGACGCCGCTTAGAACGATTAGGCCCATGTCTCCACCGGTGAATCTAGTCATTTCTCCCATCTTGCCCATCACTGCCACAAGAGAGATCATGAAGGCCGCCATAACCAAGGCTCTCATACCCGTTGCCACGGTCGAATCCACTCCCTTCAACCCGAGCTTTCCGAATATTGCTACGAGAGCAGCGAAGAAGGCGGAAAGCAGCGCCAAAACAATCCACATAGGAGAACCGTTACTATTCATAGTAAAAGCATACAAGGGATTCAATTAAAAACATTATGCTAATTGCGAAGAGTGTAGAGGCACCATCGTTCGGAGCTTGAGAATTACGGCAAAGACGGATCGAACACCGAGAACGATTTATTGAAACACTAATAGGTCAACGGAGACAAGCAAGAAAATGAAGGGTCGCCAGTTGGAGAGAGACGACATTGACAGCCGATCGAGTACGCGTCAATCTACTCCATGGACGATCCGGACAATGTCCGTATCGGACTTGAATGCCGCGTTGAAACTCAGCATGCAGGCGGGGTGGGAGGATGTATATGCCGATTGGAAGAGGTTACTGGACTGGCAGCCGGATGGTTGCTTTGTGGCCGTATCTGATGATCATACTATTGGCACGATTACGACGATCCGCTATGGGATAGAAATTGCCTGGATTGGGTACATGTTGGTTGACGTAGCACATAGACGGCAAAGCGTTGGTCGGTCGCTAATGCGTGTTGCTCTGTCGAAGCTCGCCGAGCATAGCATACCCTGTGTGATGCTGGATGCCACGGCAATAGCACAACCTCTGTATGAGAGATTTGGTTTTCGGGGTCTGCATGCAATCAACGACTGGATCGGAATTCCCTCCTTTCCCCATACCGACTGTCCAAAACTCACGGCCGACTATCTGCCAGCTGTAGCCGCCTACGATCTACCGCGTTTTGGTGCGGACCGTAGCCAATTTCTATCTCGCCTGGCCACCGAGTTCCCTGACTTGGCCCGCGTACACTTGGTAGGTGACGGAGTTGTACGCGGCTACATCCTGGGCTGTCGTCGCGAAAAGATGATAACAATCGGACCATGGCTGCACGAAGAGGCCCAGGGCGCCGCTCAATTGCTCGGCTCCGTCCTCGGGTCATGTGGCGGGCGGCCACTTCTGATCAGAGTTCCCGAGGTCAACAACGCCGCTGCCGAGATTCTTGAGCACGCAGGTCTAACGTGCACTGGAACTCAAACACGCATGATCTTGGGTGACGTCAGCCCGCCCGGTCAGCCTGGGCTTATCTATGCCTCACCAGATTATTGAGAAGGGAACCGAGGCTAATCGATCGATTACTGAGGTTGTGTGTAGCCGCCCAAACGATCTTTTGCTTCATGCGATATTTGGTCTTCACTCATCCTCTCTTAATGGACGTCAGCAACAGCTCCCTCTTATCTTCAGCGACGAAGATGCCGTCTACATAATACTGGCTGACGCTCTCTTCCTTCACCGACCCTGCCTCGGGGGAGACCCAATACTGCCCTGTGACAACTACGGTTATGTTTGTCTCGTCTCTCATGATTTGTTCCACGAGGCTGTACCTGACCTTGGCGCAGTCGTGCCTCCAACCGTCCAGCGTCACCACGTCCTCGAAGCCCACAACCTCCTCCTCCCCTTCAACCTTTCCAGGATACTCCTCCCCCTCCGTCCTCATCGTGTAGCTGCTCTCATACTGCCATCTCTTCCCCTTGGTCAGTGGGTAGGGCTCATCGGGGAGAGGGGTATCATAGATGACCTCTGTGCCGTTCGAAACCCAACTCAGGAGACGGCCCTCCTCGCTGTAGTAGTAGTGAGCTGTATCGTTCGGACGTTCAACTCTGACCTCCAGCTCACTCACCTTGAACCATCTGAGCAGTCGCTCCTCCCCGTCCACCCTTTCTCTATAATTTTTCTCGGTTCCAACCGGCAGGTCAGGCCTCGCTATTTCCTTCTCTGGAGCCGGCGGTGATGGCAGGGCCTCTACCTCGGCTACAGCCGAAGCCAGGTTCACTATCAGCTGGTAGTTGTCTTCTAGGTAGCAATATGGCTCCTGGAGGAAGGTTAGGTCCCCGAAGGCCGCCACTGTGCCGTTGTCTTTCACGAGAGCCATGACCTCGTAATCACCCGTTCTCTCAGCTGTGGATGAGTATGTGCCTTCGGAGGCCCATGCCAGTCCGTTGTCCAAGGACCTTATGTGAGTGGCCGTGAAGAATACGAGTAAGGATAGGTCTTGGGTAAGAGAGTTGTCTGCGAACTTTGTGACGTATATGTTTCTGTATATCCCATACTTCTCCTCCTCGTTGTACAGGTATCCCTTGGCGAATGACAGCCCAAACCTTGTGGAGAGGGAGTTTATGGGGCCAAAGAGTGCTGGTATATCCACGTACTCTGAGGCAGGGTCGAAGAAGAGCAGGAGCATTCTTCCTTCTTCCACAAACTCTTCGATCCTTTCACACTCGTCCGCTGAGTAGGCCTCCGTGGGCGAGGCTACTATCAGGCAGGAGGCATTGCCCAATGCAGATTCCAACTCATCCCATTCAGGAACGAACATAACGGTCACGTTTCTTTTGACGAGCTCGGACATGAGGATATCCAGCTCCCACCACGAGACACTGTTTCCGTGTGAGCCGTCCACAAGGACTGCACGTCCCTTCCCAACAGACACATTCAGGTTCCGTGCCTCGAGTTCCGTTGGGAGTATTCCTTGGCTGAAGGCTCCCGGCGGCAGGTAGAGGTAGTACAAGGCAGGTGGTGGGTGAAGGCTGTTCAGGGCTTCCACGGTCAGGTTCTCCCATACCACTGACGTTTGGTTGTGGGATCTCAGAGAGTCAGAAGGCAATATGCTCGGCTGGGTTAGGTCGACTACATCGTACTTCACCAGGGCTGCCTCCTCGGCCGCCTTGGTTATCGCCTTCTGGAGCGACCCTATCTCATCGGCCAACCCCACCTCTACTGCTTCGCTCCCCAGGTAGATCATACCTCTCCGGAGCTGGGTCGGAGACAGCTTGAGGCGGTCTCCCCTCCCTCTCTCTACAGCTGAGGCGAAGTTCTCCAGGGCATGGCTCATGTTGTATGGGAAGAGGAGCTTTGAGTAGCCTGTCACCTTGTAGGCCCCGGTCTCAAGTACCTCTTCGGAGGGGATGAGTGTTGGCGGCCCGGTCCCTATCAAGCCCACGTTTCCCACGGCGGATGTCGGGCCGACATAGATGTGGTCTGCTGCCACAGCTATGTAGTATCCACCGGAGAGAGCTGAGACAATCGAAGCGACCAGCGGCTTGTCATTCTTCAGCTCCAGCAGGTCCAGGTATATCATTTCGGTGAAGTCTGCGTATCCGCCTGGAGAATCCACGCTGAGTACTACGGCCCTTATGCTTTCATTGACCTTGGCGCGGCTTATTATGTCGGCGTACTGGCTGGCGTTCTGGGAGGATAGAATCGGGCCTCTCAGTGTCATGATTCCCACCATGAGCCTTTCTACCTTCGGGGCCTCCCACCTAATGATCCCGGCGTAGTAGGAGTACCCGAAAACTGAGGCGACTATGATGATGAATACAAGGGCTATCACGACAGACTTCTTTCGCCAGAAGCCTGGGACGCTGTCTCCCATCCCTTTCAACCACTTGGGATGTGGTCTTCCACACTATATTAGATTTGGAAGTCGATTCGAAGGTCAGCCAAGATTGCCCCGATCGATCGGCTATTATTCTCAGCCAATGATTGCTTGCCGGCGCATCTCTTCGATTGATCGATCATCCTGACTCGTGTCTACGCTACTGTCGGTGCTAGTTTGAAAAGATTCAATGTCTGCCGTGCTTTTTTGGGGACTTTCTGGTTCCTGAAAGTTCTATTGGTTCTTTTGCCTGACTGACCTGAGAGCCTCAATTACTTCATTTGTGGAACCGTAGATTCTCCTCATCGAAAGCTCCAGCATCAGATTGACGCTCTCTATCTTGGAGAAAGTTCTATAATCTGTTTTCAGCCCAATGATGGTCTTGTGCAAGGCCGCTGCGTATCCGATCTCAAAGGCTACGCCTGATTCCACGTCAATTCCATCCAGCACCGCAACCATTGCATCGCTTCTCTCCAACGCCGCTATGTCTCCTTTGTAAATAGATCTCTTTTCCTCGTCTGTCCCTTCTTCTATGAAAGGCGCCTCTTGAGCCATCCAAACACTGAACCCAGCTTTCCGCAGCTCGCTAGCGACTTTTCGGTTGAATTCACGCTCGGCTTCACTGAAAAGGGGTGCGGCGAGGAAGATTTGCATCAAGACACTACCTTGAGAAAACATAGGCAAGGTATTGATACATAAGGTTGACTCTGTTTCCAGTCAATCTCTTACCATCTCATCCATCGACGAGGCGAAGGTTAGAGATCGATCAAAAGAAAAGCTTATCTTCCCTGGTCGATGTTTACCTACTTCTGAGATCGATCGAGAGATCGAAAGAGACGATATTTTCAATGGCGAACGTGAGGATTGCCACCGTCGAGGATATTCGAGGTCTGATAGATTGTCACACGTTGGTGTGGCAGAGTCTTAGAGAAGTTTTGCCCGCACCTTGAATTCAAGAAGAGATTGATCGTCTCCATCGAACAGACGTTGAGGACGTGCTTCGAAGGGTGATCGAAGATCCTGAGAGAATCACACTTGTTGCTGAAGACGAGGACAAGATAGTGGGCTTTGCCATGGGAAGAAGCGACAAGAGCAGTCTGAGCTGGCTCAGTTTCATGGGTGTCAGCCCATCCCACAGAAGAAGGGGCATAGGCAGAGAGTTGGTCCAGAAGTACGTCGAGGAGTCTAGGCTATGAGGTGCGAGGAAGGTCTCCCTCAATACAGCACCCGAGTTGGAGCCCGCGGTGAAACTCTATGTGGATATGGGCTTCATACCTGAAGGATTGTTGAGGCGGCACAGGTATGGCATGGATTTGATCGTGTACAGCAAATTTCTGCGCTAAGGGTTGGAGATCAATTATCGATCTCGGCAGAAATGTTAAATATCTCCAACGTTAGAAATAGTTAACATTGGGGGCTTGGCGTACATGCGAAGGAACGCAGTGGGCTATGTGGGGTTGCTCGGTTTTCTGGGTCTGCTCGGATTGATCACGGGAAATCCTGGGTACTATGGATTCTTCGGTTTCTTCGGTTTTCTGGCCGCCTTGTGGGGCAGTGGTAGCGATGAAAGAGTGGACAACAACGTCAACAGAGCTTGTAGGAACGCCTTTATCTTTGCCATGGTGGCATCAGCCTCCTTCATCAGCTACATGGGGATCCTTCGTGCCTCAGAGATCTTGCCAATCGCATTCTCAGTTGCCTTCGCGGGAAGTCTGATACTATTCGTTGCGTCCTTCATCTACTACAATGAGAGCGGTGGCTGAGGACAGCCGCCATGAAGACAAGGATCAAGGAACTGAGGGAGAAGCACGGCCTTACACAGGAGGCTCTCGCGGTGAAAGTAAACGTTACCAGACAGACCATACTCTTTCTGGAAAAGGGAAAGTACAATCCATCACTGAGGCTGGCTCACAATATCGCTCGAGTCTTCAACTCAACGATTGAGGATGTCTTCTCTTTTGAAGATGAACAGATTGATTCCAAGTGACCAACGATCGATATGCGAGTGAGACTCCAAGAAACAAAAAATACGAAACTGAGGTCCTCTAGGCTGACAGGAATCCTCCGTCGACTGGTATCAGCGCTCCGTGTACGTAGGTTGATAGATCGCTGGCAAGAAACAAGGCTACACGGGCAACTTCGTCTGGGTCACCGAACCTGCCTAACGGTAGCCTCGACTTGAATTCCAGCCCCGATTTGATTAGGCCTATCTTGAGTTTGTAGATGTCCTTTGCCACGCTCCTTACTCCGGGAGTCATTATGCCGCCCGGTATGATGGCGTTTATTCTGAAACCACGCCTGCCGTACTCTTTTGCCAAAGTCCTTGTCATTGAGATGACTCCCGACTTGCTAATGTTATAATGGCTGAGATCTTTTTCAAAAGGCAGTATGGCCTCGATTGAGCCCACGTTTATTATTACTCCTCCTTTTCTTAGCCTTCTTCTTATCATGTGTTGGCACATCCAGAAAACCGAGTTCAAGTTGATTTCCATCACTTTCGCTAAGAAGCCTTCATCTACTTTCAAGAAATTCTTGAAAGGGTATATTCCAGCGTTGTTGACTATTATGTCCGGGCCTCTATCTCTCAGCTTCTTCCATAGTACGTCTATGTCCTCTTTTCTTGAGAGATCTGTCTTATGAATGGTTATCTGCACTTTGAACTGTGAAAGATCTTCTCTGACAGCCCTTAGACCTCCTTCATCAATGTCCACAAGCTCTAGCTCAGCACCTGCTTCTGCATACCTGTAGGCAATCGCTCTACCGATACCCGCGGCAGAGCCGGTGATCAAGGCTCTTTTCCCATGCAGAGAAACAAGTTCGGATAACGGTTTCAGAACACTCGTCCCACTCCTTTCGCGCATTCCTCGTCGCCTCTTCAGATTTTCACACCGCGTATTGGTGGTGCCACATAGACCTTCTAAAAAGGCTTGTCAACATCCCAGAAACGGCACTGCGATCCCCACCCCTTCGATCGATCTGAAATCCACCGCTTGTGAACTCGGTACCCCAAAGAGGTGCGAAAGCTCTGCCCTAGAGATTCTCGATCTGCACGGGTTCAACCAGTTCGACAAGCTCGAACCCGAAGATCTTTGAGTAAAAGTATAGCTCAGCGTCAAGCGCGCGCTTTATGTTTTCGGCGCGGCGGAAGCCGTGCTGCTCCCCTTTGAACGCGAGATACGCGACGGGCAGGCCCTTCGCACGCAGAGCCTCGACCATCAACTCGGCCTGGTTGGGCGGAACGACCACGTCCTCAAGTCCCTGAAAGAAGATCACTGGACAAGAGAGCCGAAAGGCAAAGTGGATCGGTGAGCGTTCCCTGTAAAGGTTGCGCTGCTCCGGATAGGGGCCTATCAGTCGATCGAGGTATCGCGACTCGAACTTGTGAGTTTCTTTTGCTAGAGCTTCCAAGTCGCTGACTCCAAAGTAGCTGGCGCCTGCTTTGAATGTGTTTCGGAAGGTAAGCGCACATAGCGTCGTGTAGCCACCCGCACTGCCCCCACGGATAGCGAGTCGATCACAGTCAACCTCGTCGAGCTTGATAAGGAAGCGCGCTCCGTTCACGCAGTCGTCAACGTCAACGATCCCCCACTGGCCGTTCAGCCGGTGTTGGTATGCACGGCCGTAGCCGGTGCTTCCCCCGTAGTTCACATCTAGCACCGCGATGCCGCGGCTAGTCCAGTATTGAATCTCCGAGGCAAGCATAGTCGAAGCGGCAGCCGTCGGGCCCCCATGGCTTTTTACGAGTAGCGGCGGCCGCTCCCCGGGCGGAGGCCTATAGTCGCGGTTCTGCGGTCGGTAGAACAGTGCTTGCGCCGTCAAACCGTGCTCACTCGGGAATTCAATGGCTTCTGGGATCGAAAGATACCCGGCTTCGATATCGACCTTGCTCGAGCGACGCAGTACTTGTAGCTCTTGTTTGGCGACGTCAAGCCGGACGATCGAGGCTGGTTGAGTAGGTGACCCTCCTCTGAAGACGACGTGACCTGGTGCTGCTCGCAGACTCCATATGTCAGTGTATGGTGTTTCGATCGGCTCGAGCTCACGCGTTGTGGTATCGAGGCTCGCCAGCTGCCATGTCCCTTGATCGGTGTAAGAGCAGATGATGTGGGTATCCGACTCGAAAGCATACGTGGACATTCCGAACACCCACTGTGGCCTTCCGAACTCGGCCGCCATTCCGCAAAGTGGGTCGACGTGTCCGTCGCTCCAACGATAAATATTCCACCAGCCGGTCCGGTCAGAAACAAAGTGCAGGGTGCCGTCTGGCGACCACTCTGGCTGGAAGATAGATTCATCGATTCCGCCTGAGACCTGCTCGGTTCGGACTATCGAACCATCTGCCTCCAAATCACCTGTCCATAGTTCCGTTCCATCCCATGGCATGTTGGGATGGTTCCACGTGAGCCACGCCAGGCGAGATCCATCGGGGCTGAGACGCGGGGACGAGTAGAAGTCGTTTCCTGAGACAAGCACCTGGCCATCTTCGTCGCCTTCAATTCCGAGGCTCAGCAAAATATTCATCGCTTCCCGCCCCGCATCGGTGTGATCCTCACATACGCAGACTATCCGGCCCCGACCGCGGTCGACCACGCCATCCGCATAGCGGCGGTTCACATCGGGAGTAATCGGCCGGGGCTCGGCTCCGGGGTCCTGACGATAAAGGCGCTGATCAACAAAGTTCGTAAAGTAGATGGTGCCCTCAATGACGACGAAAGAGCCGCCACCGTACTCGTGGACTCGCGTGCGGGCGTTGAACGGTGATGGCGTCATATCCATCGTTGGCTGATGTGGCGTCTTGCGCACGATGACGTTCCGCCCACCCTCCGCCGGGCGCATCTCGATCCAATAGATGTCCTCACCATCGAGAGCGATCTCATCGAGCTTGATCGTTCTAGAAGCGACCAGATCCGAGGTGATCGGGGACTTCCAAGACCCATAGGGCGCAACTACCGAGTCACCCATGCTACTTCCCCCATTCTGTCGGTTAGCCGTCTGTTCAAATATCGATCATTGATTTTATTCGAGCAATCGACTGCCGCCGTCGACGTGAATTGTCTCGCCTGTGATATAAGAAGCTTCATCCGATGCCAGAAAAACTACTGCCGTAGCGATATCTTCGGGTTGCCCCACTCTTTTGAGAAGGGTCCTTTCTGTGAAGTATTCCTTCTCTCCTGCACTCATCCCCCATGTGTCGACAGCGCCTGGAGACACCGCGTTGACCCTAACCGGAGCGAGTTTTCTGGCGAGACCCCGCGTCAAAGGAGTGCCCGCCGCTTTCGTCAAAGTATACCCCAGACCTCCAGGATCGTAGTCCATCACAACGTTAACTATGTTACCACCCGATTCCCTCAGATGCGGCGCAGCAAAATGAGAACAGACAAGTATGCCCATTATGTTGACATGAGCCATCCTCTTCCAGAGTTCCCAGTCAGGTTTTTCGAAATCAAAGAGCGGTGGTGGATGCTTAGCCGCGTTGTTAACCAAGACGTCGACTCGACTGAACCTCTTCATAGTTTCTTCCATCATTGAGAAGACTTCTTTTGGATTGGATACGTCAGCCTTGACCGAAAAGGTTTCTGCGCCCAGGTTCCGGACTGTCTTCACAGTCTTTTCGGCCTTCTCGGGGGAAGAGAAGTAATTCACTGCTATGCTTGCTCCTCTCTCTGCAAATAGACGGGCAGTTTCGCTTCCTATGCCACCGCCGGCCCCTGTTATCACCACAGATTTCCCTGCAAAATCATTTTTCACTGGACAACACCACATCCGACGTTTCACAATCTATTACTTAACATCTTGCGCAAGAATAGCCTGACCGATCGAGTCGTTCGCCTCTACCCGTCAGATCGATCGATCTCTGTTGTTGAGCCCTACTGATCAAAGGGGTTCTTGGGCGTCGATCGATTTTTGGAAGTCGTGGGAAGACTGGCTATGCCAGCTTGACCTTTGTGACTCTTCCGTCTATTGTGTGTAGAATGACGGTTTCTCCCAGCGCTTCGTCCGCCAACTTCTCCAGGTGTTCATAATTGAACGTATGGGGAAAGGTAGCTTTCTCCTTCTCAAAGAGCACCGTAAGATCCGTCTCGGTAACAACGAGAAGCTGACCTGTAACACCGCTTCTCGTTTCCGGATCGAAACTCATCCTCTAAACATCCCTTCACCTCGCCGCTCCTCATCCGTGTGCAATAGCTGTTGGTAGGACCCTCCAACTCTTGTGGTCACAAGGAGAATCGCCGGGCGTTTCCTTGTGCTTCATAGATTGAACCTCACGGAGTGTAGCCATACCAGAAACGACGACTTTCTGAGCAATGCCGATGAACGAAACGATCCACGGGAATGACAACTGATCTAGCAGCACTCAAAAGATATGCCTAGATTTGATGGTCGACGATCGATCATGACCGGGGCGACTCCAGTTTCGATCCGGGATCGATCGATTTGTCCATCGACCCCCCCAATATGCTTGTTTATTGTCCTCTCCTAGGGATATCTTAACAAATCGGGCTATCCCTACATCTTTCGATTGACTGATACTATGCCTTGAAGTGCTTTCGTCCACATAAGCGCAGCTAGGAACCCTCCGACAAGTCCGCTTATCACACCTACCACTAGGATGATGACCTCCAAGACGGGGTTTCTCGGAAGTAATGCTAGGAGATGGACAGTGGTGTAGTAGCTAGCCAGACCTGTGATGACGGTACTAATCGTCAGCGCAGCTACCAACCTGTAAACCCTCAAGTCACGTTCTGAAGACCGAACGCGGAAAATGAAGATGAACCCATCTGTGAGAACGCCGTAGATCAGAGCGAAGGCTATGGTGAATGGAGCGAGGGCCGGTCTAATTAAGACCGTTAAAGCCGATCCAACAACCGAAACTAGGGTGGCGCCAAGCGGCCTTGATAGAAGGGACCCCAGGGCCAGAAACATGGCCTGTGGAAGGACCGCCATCTTATCGATGGGTGATGGAAGGAAAGTCTTGGACACAAATACTGCGACACCAAAGAGAGCGATCAAAGTTATCCTCTGTGTGTTCCGGCGTAAACTCGGCTCCTCTCGCAGTTCGCTAGATCTCACAGTTTCATCGTCTCCATCATGATCCCCTGTGGGGATATAAGTTTGATACTTCGGTTACTCAACAGCGTCTCGATCGATCAGTATTGATTTGAAGGACCTGACCATTCTTTCCTACTGGGCAGTTCCAATATTCTCTCATTGTGCCCCATATTTGTATCCTCCAAGATTTTCTTCTTGAGTTCTCGTAATGTCAAGTCATGCCGAGGCCGATTCCTTGTACCCCCGATGATCCTCAAAAGGTCGTCGACTTCCACCTCGACTTTATCACCAGAGAAGCTAAGTCTGTTCTTGAGTCCGGGGTTGAGGGAACGATCACAACCCTGAAGATATCTGTGATCAACGTGAAGTGGCTGCCGGTCCACTCGAAAGTTTGGAGTTGAAGCATCATGGAAACATGGTACTTTGTGTCGGCGTTATACTTGGTGAGAGATTTTTCCTCTCCGAGGGGTCCGCTCGATCGACTAATCGATTGATGTCGACAAAATGAACTACTCGAGAATCGGCTCCTGAAAACATATAAGCAAATGATTTTTCGTCAGGTCGACGGAGATTGAAATACCGCAGATTTGGGAAGCTGGACTGGAAGGTCTCGGCTCTCGGATTTGGCACTATGAGACTGCCCGTAGCCGGCGACGACGAAGCCGAGGTAGACGAAGCTGAGGCAATCAATATGATAAGATATGCGATCGATCATGGCGTGAATTACATCGACACAGCCTATGGGTATCATGATGGAAATAGTGAGATCGTGGTCGGAAAGGCTTTAGAGGGCGGATACCGTGACCGCGTCAAGCTCGCGACCAAGATGCCCAGTTGGTTAGTCAACTCCCAAGCAGACATGGACAGAATTTTCCGCGAGCAACTATGCAAACTCCAGACCCAACGCATAGACTTCTATCTCATTCATGGCCTCAATAGACAACGATGGGTCAGGATGAGAGAGCTAAATGTGTTTGGGTGGCTGGAGAAGGCTATTGCAGACGGGAAGATCACGCATTTAGGTTTTAGTTTTCATGACGAATACGAGGTGCTCAAGGACATAGTCGACACGTATGACAATTGGACTCTATGCCAGATTCAGTACAACTATGAGAACGAGGATGTGCAAGCGGGCACCGAAGGTCTAAAGTACGCAGCAGGGAAGGGACTCGCGGTTGTCATTATGGAGCCGCTGCTCGGCGGGAGTTTGGCAAATCCTCCGGACGACATTCGAACTATCTGGGATAGTGCAAAAAAGACCCCGGTAGACATGGCGTTTCAATGGCTATGGAATAAGCCTGAGGTCTCAGTTGTACTCAGCGGCATGAGCACGATGAGTCAGGTACGGCAGAATATACGAAGTGCCTGTGCGTCTGGTGTCGATAGGCTGACAAAAGACGACCTCGATCTGATCGCCAAAGTGCAGCACGCATACAAACAGATCAATCCTATCCCTTGCACAAAATGTGGATACTGCATGCCTTGCCCAAATGGAATAAACATCCCACGCAACCTTGAGCTCTACAACCAAGCATTCACCCACAATAAACTGCTTAGCAGCAGATTCCTTTATACCCAGGGATCTATGCCAGAAAGCCAACGGGCAGGCGCATGCGAAGCATGCAAAAAATGTGAGGAGAAGTGCCCGCAGCACATTGGAATCAGCGAATGGATGCCACGCATTCATGAGGAACTCAGCCGAAACTGATCAATCGATAGACCTGGCTAGGATTACACCGATGAAGACCAATTCAGACGATGCCAAGACTGGTACCACCCCGATCGATCGATGTTGTGCAAACTGCCCTTACATGATCAAAAGACTCCCATGCCCGTTCCTAAACCGTGATATCGATCGACCAAGACAACGAATAAAGAAACACTTAGAGGCCGGATAGACAAGCCTATAAATGTGTGCATGGCTGAATTTCTTATTATACGAGGCGACCCAGTTGAACCTTCTGCTTGATGAGATGTACGCAGGGTTGCAGGAATACTTCGAGATCTTGGGCTGGGACGTCCTAACTGTCCAAGACGCAGGGTTGAAAGGCGCAAAAGACAAGGACATTGTCGAGTATGCGAAGAAGAATGACCTGTTGCTTGTGACTCAGGATCAAAAGCCAGCGGATCTTGCGGATATCCTGGGAGTGAAATGTGTTCTCATCTCTAGCGCCATGATTGCGAAAATAGCAGATTCAGAGATAAGGGAAAAATACCCTAATACAGGCAAGAATGATCGATCAGTCAACGCACGTGCCCTAGACAACGCTGTATGAGAGTGAAGATCTTGGACGTGTTGTCCATCATACTCGTCGCAGTCGGATTAGCCATGGACGCTTTCTCTGTCGCTGCTGTCACCGGGTTCGTGCTAAAGAGCTTCTCAATCAAGCAGGCTTTGACGCAATCGTTCAGTTTTGGTTTCTTTCAGTTCTTCATGCCAATAGCTGGATGGATGGCAGGCTCTTCTATAGCGCCCCTGATCGCTGACTACGACCACTGGGTCGCGTTTGCAATGCTGGCTATTATCGGGGGAAAAATGATACGGGAGGGAGTCAGGGCCCGTACCGTGCGGCACACTGACAGACCAGACCCAACCAAAGGCATTCCGCTTCTCGTGTTCTCGATCGCAACCAGCATCGACGCACTAGCCGTCGGATTGACATTTGCTTTCTCTAGCGTCGCGGTTCTCTACCCGGCGGCGGTAATCGGTACGACAGCAGCGCTCTTCTCCTTGCTCGGCATTCATCTAGGATCAAAATCGAGTAGATATTTCGGGAGATACGCAGAACCAGTGGGAGGAGCCATCTTGATGTTTATAGGATTGAGAATTCTAACCTCACATATCCTCTGATCGACAACCAGCGCGCACCAAGTTAATCGATCGAGTCGCAATCTACTTCCATCGCCTGCTTTACAGTTTTCATCGATCGATAGAAGCAGCAAGTCAGGCGACGGGTCGCATCCGCCATTGTGGATCAGGGTAAGCTAACCCTGATGACTTCGAACACTAGAAACGTCGAACACGACCTTCCCGCTTCCATCAACTCACGTTAGGTTAGTATAGAACTCCTTTGGCTGAAGCTCTCTGAACTCGTCTGTTTGTCGCACAATATGTTCCCTTATGTGGAGGCAAAGATGACATTTCGAGACGTAACCCCCTGGCAACTCGGTGTACCCAAATTCCCTGGTAGCCAGCTCGTGAAGCCCATTAATATCAGTAACCAGAAGCTTGATGATGCGGTTCTCGTCGAGATCTACCCCTTCTTCACAAATTGAGCTCAGTTTTCTTGCGTCACCTAGGGAAATCCCAGCGCAATAGCCCGTGATGTAATTACAGTAGTTGTCGACGTGAACATGCCAGGGTCTTGTCAGCTCTTCCTTGCATGACTCGCCAAAGAACTCCTTTGCTCGATGTTTTCTAAACAAATGATCGAGCTCGTAGGCAGCTCTTCCCATCGGAATTAGCTCCACGTGACGCAGACTCTCAGCGCCTGCCTTCTGTAGATACGCGTCGAATGGCATAGCTCCCCTAAGGTTGAGCGTCTTGAATTGGTGATAGAAGAACTGCTGATATACAACTACATTCTCTCCGAAGACTTTCGATCCTATTCTAGTTGCCCTCTCTGTCCTCTCAAAAGGCACTTGCTCCAAGATGAAGGGGTTCACACTTATCAGTATGCCATCTAGACCTGCATCCTTTAGTTCACTCAGTTTCGCTCTTGTAACTTCGTCGTTAACGCACCAGAAACAATTCGTCTCAACAAATGTTGCTGGAATCTTGAACTCAGCAGCCATCTTTACGCCTCTTGCTAGAAGCTGGAAATTCAGAAACGGCTCTCCCCCAGTGAAATGCAGGCCGTAGTTTATGTCGATTCTCCTGAAGCCCCCAGGATATCTTTTTTTGATCTTGGTCGCGAGTTGTCTCAAGACTTCCTCCAAATCCTTGATACTAATCCAATCATCTTTCCACTTTGGAGAACAAGCATACATGCAATGCTTACACTCGCTATTGCATTTGTATGAAAGGATTATTCCTGCAGATACGGGTTCGGGCACCAGTAGCCTCTTCATCTGGAAGGCTCCACCAAACCCCTCTTCTTTAGTGTTCCCGGGTTTTGAAATGTCCACCAAGCAAGGGTGAGCCTGAAAACCATCCGGACATCCCTCCACCCCCGCCCCTGCGCTCCTTGTCTCCAACCATCGATCGAGGCTCACCGTCTCGGACCCAGGGAATAGTTCAGGAAAAATTGAACAGCATTCTTATGACTCATTGATCGATTATGGTGCGTGGAAGCCGGCAAACCCAACGAAGCCAGGGTTGAGACATGATGAGAACCGTGAAATACGTATTCGATGAGATGCGCCCTGGTCTCTATAGAGAAGAGATAAGTCGCGCTGTTGAATCGGGCAGGATCGAGTGGGGGGATGCTTACGACAAGGCCTGCGAACCGCCAAGACTTCTGATGAATGAAGAGAACAAAGACACGAAGCAAGAAAATGGAACTGCAAAGAAAGAACAAAAACAAACGGAAGGGCCCCAGCCAAAAGAGAAGAAGCAAAAGAAGGGGAAAGAGGGTATGCGCAAGAAAGGTATCTCTCCAAAAGGCATCATAGCCATAGCCATAGTCCTGATCAGCGCGGGCCTGATAGCTGCTGCCTTCGTGTCTCAAACGGGTCTCCCGTTTTCTATGGCCGACAAAGAGCCGAGCTGGATCCAGTGTAAACTCTTGCTGAAGGGCGATCACAGCTACGATTTCTTCATCGCTTTCTCAGACGAGCATGACGACCCGATGACCGACGTTGAAGGCACCGGGCATCTCAAAATCATGTACGAGTCTCTAATACTGTATGACTCGGACTTCGAGATAAGAATCTCAGACTATACGAGGGCGATGCCGGGCGACCCGAAAGAACGTCCCTGCGCCTTTTTCCTCATACCAGCGGGCGCCGTCCACACTGTCGAGAAGGAGTCGCCCGCCACGGGAAGAGCACGAGTGGATTTCACCACAAAGACAGGGGGTCTTTTCCAAGACATTGAATTTGACGTAGAAGTCCCAACCAAGAACGAATAGTACGCACACAGTTTGAATACGGACTGAGTGGCCGCGTAAAAACCACTCGGAAATGCTTAGAGACCACACCGCTACGATCGATTGGGACACTGACTCCCGGCATCAGCTACTTGATCAATCCCCGGTTGAGCAGGCGCTCACGCTCCCACGACGCGTAATCGACAGGAGGGTGGACAACTTCAGCGTCCGGCTTTCGCAGGAGCTTGGCCACACCATTTGGACATCCTGTCGCACACAGCCCACAGCCGATGCACTGCTCCGGCTCGACAGCAGCCACGCCGTCTTTCTCAGAGATCGCATGCACCTGGCATCGCTGTATGCATGTCCCGCAGCCCAGACATTCGTCAGGGTTGATGACAGCGTAGTAGTTGGCGTGAGCTACAGAGTTCTTGATGCCCCAGTCAGTGATTCCCCGGAGTATGCCACAGCAGCAACCGCAACAGTTGCAGATGTAACCGAATCCCTTCATCACATTGCTTACTGTATGAACCAGCCCGATTTCCTCGGTTCGATCGAGGATGGCCAATGCCTCGTCCTGGGAAATGTCATTTGGGCTGGGTGAGCGTTCAACCGGGGAGAAGTAGAGGCAAGTCCTCAGCGGAAAGCTACACCGGCTGCCGATGTGATCCTGCTGCACTCGACAGATGCAGTCTCGGGGACGAAAGGCCTTGCCCGATAGCAAAATTGCTCGGACATCGTCATACGGTAGTATTCACTCGGACTTGACTGCTCTCTGCGCAGGGACAACGCGATCCAAAGCAGATTGTCGCTTCATAATGCCACTCGCCCCACCATCAGCGAAATACTGCTCGACGAGATGAGCAAGCTCGTGGTCCATGGTCTCTAGCTGCGTCTCGAAGATCCCCACGATGAA
>Ga0209636_10002252_pt1 | contig 19665 bp, 11 predicted proteins | sample DeeMarSWOR152_54_FD_187464 | JGI IMG/M metagenome (GOLD analysis project Ga0209636, IMG submission 187464) | Marine sediment microbial communities from White Oak River estuary, North Carolina - WOR-1-52-54 (SPAdes) (version 2) | ecosystem: Environmental > Aquatic > Marine > Intertidal zone >... | reverse complement strand
GCAGACCTGGGCAAAAAGGTGCATCAGGTCAAAGATCCCAGCACCGATTTAGGAGCTATGTTCGAACAGGTGGTAAGCACTCTGTTTTACGTAGCCTGTAAATACAGGAACCGATGGGTGAGGAGCGAGAAAAGCCAGCTTGTGGAAATTGTAGGAAAGTCTGAAACTAACATTGATCTGCGTCCCGTGCCGGTCTCCATGGGAAAACTGAGAAGGGAATTCACGGAGGGCTTTGAACACTTTCAGGGATTCTTCGAAAGGAGCTTAAGCTCAGAGTGTTATTTGGATTTGGTTAAGATCAAGGACAATACCAAGAAAGGGGAGAAAACTTTGTTTGGTCCCACCTTATGGGCAAGGGTCCTTTATGAATTCATCTGCATTTACAGTAAGTGGGAAAGAAACAGAAGACGTCTGATCGAAATGCTGGCTCCTCTTTACTTTGGTAGAGTAACCGCCTATTGTGAAGAAGTGGCCGGATTCAAAGACGGTGAGGAAGAACAGGTGATACAAAAGCAAGCCCAAGAGTTCGAAAAGCAAAAACCATATCTGTTCAAGCTTTTTGAAAATTCGAGCGATACTTGATCAAAACATTTTTTTCTTGTTCGTCACGGACGCCCTCGTCCGTTCACGGTGAATCTGTTCAGGATGAATCCGTGACGCTTTGTGCTAACTGGAAAGAGTGTCCGTTACCAACAAGGGCCAAATGGTCTGTCATTCGGGGTGACCACCTCTGCCCGCTGGATAAGAGGGGTGTGAGCTAAATGATAAGCGGACTACCAGGTGATGATTTCAACATATATGTAATATTTGCTGTCCTCTCTTCGGTCCGCCATATTATTTGAGCTGTAGATCGAATTCACCCTTTCTTTGAGGGTGTCAGCAGGGTTACCGGTATAGGTTACATTAGGAGGAGGAGAGAAAGGATACCTTTGGGGGAAGATCAAAAACCCCCAGTCGAAATCTATCTGTCTGTAATCCACAATTCCATCTGGATTTGGGTCACCATTTAAATCCAGAGAATCCAGACCAAATATCCGCAAATACAAAGTGCCATCCTGGGTATTTTTGTCCTCCTTTGGGTTTTCCGCGTTTAAAAAACCCTTATATATATCTAACTTGAACCTTTCCTTGTCAATATTCCTCCATCTTAAGTGATAAACGTTTTTCCACTCATATTCCCAGGTGAAATCTTTGGGTCTTGGCCATTCCGGTTTAATCAGCTTAAGCTTCATGCAGGTATCGTCCTCAGCGGTGGTACAGGAATTCTTGATATATCCAACCGTATCCACTTTCCCATCTGAACGACGAATCACATAGTATGCCGCCAAAATATCGTTTGACCATAAGCTTTTGTATAGTTGTATCCAGTATTGGGTTCTGTTTACAAGATAGCTGTCAGGATCGATCTCCACAAATCGCCTGAATAAGGGCTTGTCATTATACCAGACAAGTGTATCCTCGTTTTCAGGATCAACATAGACTATCCCAAAAGGATAGGGATTCGAGTCAGGATTGGCGTTTATGTAGACATTGTTTTTAAATAGCTTTATATCAATGATAGAATCATCCAGGAAAAACTCATTTTGATAGGTGATAGAATGTGTATGTCCCCCATAATTCATTAATGCGTCTTGTCCCAGATAGTAAAAGGTCCTCTGCAGATAGTCGTAATCCCGTATTTTCACGTTGCACGACGGTGGTGGCTCATCCTGTTTAGTTGATTTCTTGCTGCAGGTAACAAAGAGAAAACAAACTGGAACTATAAACGCGATAAAGACAAATATGCGGTTATATTTCTTTCTCAGGTTCATCTTCCATCACCCATACCTTTTCCATGCCAAGCTCCTTAAAGATTCCTTTCTCCGATTCAGGCACAATCAATTTACCCAACTATTCTTGCTCTGTCAAGCGAGCCAATACAATTTCATCAAATTTTTTGCCGGGTAATGTTGGGCTGAGCCAACGCTCCCGTCTGGGGAGTGTAAAGATTTATCTTAACCTTAGATCTCCTGTCTGCAGATATGAACTGTATGGTTCATACCGCAGCATTCCCGCCTTTGGCAGTGAAAAGACAAAAAGCTTTTAAATGGTTTACCTATTTATGGTGAGCTTGTCGAACCAAGGGTGAACACTCCCCGCTCTATTTTGCAGGCAGTGCGAAGCTCGTCCCGCAAAGTGCGGGACGCACATTCATACGAATTTTTCAAAGACCGGGTAAAAAATAATTGACTTTGTTTGAAAATTGCTTTATTTGTGTGTACAAGGTAATGAAAAATGATATTCACTCTTTAAGTGTAAGGAGTTGCTTCCATGTCAGAATTTGATGTTACCAGCCGAACCGATGTTGCCAAGGTCACTTTGAATTCCGCCCCTGATCGTCCGGGAATTGGTGCGCAGATATTTGGTGCTCTGTGGTCTTATGACATCAACGTTGAGCTTGTCTCCTCTGCCTCTGCGCCCGAAGGAAGGGCAGATGTCACCTTGGTGGTGGGAAGAGATCACCTGAATCCAGCTATACTTAAGTTGAAAAAGATAAAAGAGGAGTTGGATGCAAAGGATCTGACCGTTGATCAGGATATAGCCATAGTTACGGTTAGCCATCCCCAGTTGTCCAGAACTCCTGGGATCGCTGCCAAGATATTCTCCCTCCTCTCGCAGGCAGATATAAATGTGGAAGCTATCTCCAGCTCCACCACCTCCATCGCCTGCGTGATCCGGGAAAAAGAGGGACAAAAGGCAGTAGAAGCTTTGTCTAAGGGACTTGGAGAATAGGGGTTAGGGGTCAGGGGCTTGAGACTTGAGATAGAGATTTGGGAAAGAGGGGAAATTGGGGAGCGGATTAGAACTTTTCGCAGAAAGTCATCAGAAAACTACCTACCCGGGGCATTCCCTAGAAGTTGTGTTGAATTTGTAGTTGCCTGATTTATCGGGTCCTACGGATCCAGAATTGTGTCATTTCGCCCAAGGAATTGGGCAACTACGATTTTAGCAGGAAGTATTATCAATATTGTAGTTACTTGATTTATCAAGCATTTTGCTCAATGAATTGAGCAACTACAGTTTTAATAAAAAAACATAAGATTTACCTGGAGAAGCCGAACTTTTCTTTAAGCTTCTTTTCCACAATCTCCGGGACGAATTGATTTATATCTCCATTGAAACGAGCAACATCTTTGATCAAGTTGGAGCTCAGATAGGTATATTTCTCCGAAGGTATCAAAAAGACCGTCTCCGTTCTGGGAGCTAATTTTCTGTTCATCAAAGCTAACTGAAACTCGAACTCAAAATCCGAGACCGCCCTCACTCCTCTGATTATGGCAGAAGCTTTAAGTTCCTTGGCCAAATTTGCCAAAAGACCGGCGAAAAGAACCACCTTTACCTGTTTCAGATCTTTTACCGTGGTTTTAACCATCGCCAATCTCTCCTCAGCGGAAAAAAGTGGTTTTTTGTCGGGATTGTCTGCAATGGCTACCACCAACTGATCAAAGAGCAAAAGCCCCCTTTTGATCAAATCCAGATGTCCATTAGTGATGGGATCGAAACTCCCCGGATATATAGCGATTTTCATGAAATCTCCCTTGTTATACCAAATAATTTATAGACTGAGCGATCCACTTCTCTTTCTAGCCGTGCAACTTCGTCGAGTTTATCCTCTGCCTTGAGGTCGTGGAGAGTCTTGGAAAGTTGAACGAGTTTTTGGTGGAGTTTGTTTTTAGGATTAAATTTCGGAATGCCAATGTGATTCATCACTGAGGGTGTACCGAATCCTCTGCCAGCAGAGGAATAAGACTTGATAAATTCTCGAACTGGCGTGGAGTTGATGATTGCACAAAGATAATGAGCCTCAGCCTCGTTTTCTGTGGCAAATATAGAGGTTGTATCCGTTGGGATTATTGTTTTGTATCCGAACGGTGTCTTGTGCTGGGAAATAACCGCGGCAATAATATCGCCCGCCATGCGCTTCCAGACGACTTTGTACCGTGCAAAAATATGAGGTAACATACCGGACATCACAAAAAAAGCGTTTCGCTTCAATAATGAAGCAATTAAATGAGATGCTCTCGTAAGGAGTATTTCTTTGAATCGGGTAAGATATGAATATGTTCGGGGATAAGATAGTTTCATCTCTGTTTCAGAGTAAGGTTTGCCTTTTGCAATATTTTCCGTAATGAGTGCAAAAATATTTGAAGATATACCCCATCTTTGAATATCTGCTCCGCGTATTACAGGGAATACAAGACCAGACTCAATCCTTTCTTCTACCTGTTGAACCTTCCGTTTTCCCTTTTCCGGTAGATTACGGACAATCAGGTCGCCGTCAGACAATACCTGCTTTACCTCAAGCCAAAAGACACCGTAAGGCTCAACTCTGGCACCTAAACGGGCCCGATATGGATTCTTTCCTTGAATGACAAGAAGACCTTTTTGACTTTCGACTATTGTTTGCCAGGAGCCAGTCAGGGTTCCAATAGGCCTCGCTATATGCTTTGTCCTTTGTAAAAGAAGCAAAGCTTCTTGCAAGACAATATCCGTTGGAATTGTTCCTACACCCGTTTTGCGATTCCAAAGAGTATAGGTCACCGGGTATGAAGTTTTCGCTCCCTTCTTGAGAATAATTGCTGAAGTTTTGTTCGCCGCGCCTTCAAAAGGTTGAATTGAAACAAAATCGTGCGCCTTCAAAATTTTCAAAGGCTCCTTTTGACCAAGACGGAAGTTCCGAAATCCCTCGCCAGCACCCTTAGATTTGAAAACTTCCTGTGTGATGAGAAATCCCAGTCTGGCACCTTTCTTAAGGTAATAGTCTGCCGCAGCGTAGGTAAAAAGCATTGAAAAATCCTTTTCACTCCCACCGAGCCAAGCTTCAGTCCCCTTTAGTGAGAAGAGTCCATATCCTTGCCAGAGAGGAAAAGTAACCTTTCGATACTCCTGGGAGAGATATCCCCATCGAATCCATGGAGGATTGCCCACAACGAAATCGAAATTTCCAACCACCATCGGTGCAAAAGTGTTTTTAAGAAAACGCGCCCAGATTCCGTTTTTATCTTGTTTTTCAAGGTCTAAGATTTCATTGTAAAAGTTTTGCACCACGTGTTTATGAGGCGGAAAGACCAAACCTTCTTTTTTGAATCGTTTTATTGCCTCGGAAACCGAGTAGTTTTGTTTTGCCATCTCTTCCACCAGTGGGGCGGCCTTCCGCATCAGAAAGCCTTCATCTTTCACCCAGATATAAGGAACATGAAATTGACCTACTGAAGTTTGAATCTTTATATGTTCACCGCCGGCAAAATTTATTTGCATTTGTCCTGCCTTATCGGGCCACAAAACTGAATCAGCAAGATAAATGGGAATTTCCAAATTGGGTAGTTCATCCACCAAGTTGCCAAAGGCAAAAAGATAGTTGGTGCGGGCGGCGATAACCGCCAAAGGATTCAAATCAAAACCCCAAATATTTGTGACGATCCTCTTGGCTGTTTCAAGTGGAGTTTCTTTATGAGTAGATCCATACTCCTTTGCCCTTTGTATAGCAAGCACCAAAAAAGTCCCTGAACCACAGGCAGGATCAAGCAAACGTTTAAGCGTATTCCCGTCATAACCGACTTCATTCAAGACCAGTTCGGCAAGCCAATCAGGCGTATAGTATTCGCCGAGTTTGTGTCGCACCTCTTGAGGCACTAAATATTGATAGAGTTTTTTAAGAAGATCACGATTAGATTTAGTGTTTAACGCCGTTGTTGCAGGTTCAAAATCAGAAAACGCCCTTGCTACTTCTCTGATTGCCTCTTCCACACGGGGTGAAAAGGCGTCAAGATACCATCGGAAGAAGTCGCCTTCAAGAAAATTGGTGATCCCCCGCTTGGCATAAACACCCCCATCTTCAACATAGTTTAGTTTATCCATTAACGTATTCTTACCCGAATGAACAAGATCGTCAGAAAAGGAAGATTTGAATGAGGTTTCAGAGATAGTAAGAAGTTCTGCGGCTATCAACTTCATTAGAAAAACAAAATAAGTATGCACCGAGAATAACAACTCCTGAAAATCAGTATCTTTTCCTACTTGATACAATTCCGCAAGTTTTTGCACTTCTTTAGCCTGATGGGTATTGAACTGCTCTCCATACACGATACCAAAAAGACGACGCCATTCATTGAAGAAGGTTCTTGCTCGCCCTTTGCTATCCCAGTTCTCCAGAGCATCAGCAAAGGCAGATACCATTTGGGGGGCGAGTTTGCTTTTTGGACCAAATACTTCGGATAGATTTTCTGCTGTAAGTAATCGACGAGAAAGCGCTCGGATATAGGTTAGAAATGTCCGTGCACTTTGTGGATTAAAAGGATAAGGTCCAATCAGTTTAAAATCTTTTTCATCCAACCTGATTTTAAGTTTATTTTTTTCTCCCTGATACTGGACAAAAAATATCTGTTCACCGTCAAAGCCAACTCCTACCAACTTTGGGTCAAGCAAGAATAATGTTTCTTTCCTTTCCCTTGCTTCTCCCCGAATATAAGCAATAAGCTGGTCATAGGCATGATTGACCGATTTTGGAGATTGAAAAGCTTTTGGGGCCTCGTATTCAATAATTACCTGTCCATGCAATGCATCCACTCGACCACTTTTATAAATAGATTTCTCATACTTAGCATGTAATTCAATTCCTATATCTGAACACAAAGGTTCCAGAATTTTTTCAAAACCTATTCGCAAATCTTCCTCAGTCTTTGCAGTACGCATTAACTGAGTGGCGGAGGCAATTAGTTTATCAGCTACTTGGATAAGCGATTCTTTGGATTCTAAATTTAGATTTTGATCCTTAACTGTTCGTTTCATAAAAAAGCACCTTGGTTGTCTGTATGTTTTCGTTCCTTCTCTTTCTATTTCCTTCTTCGCTTAGTCACTTTACCTCTTGTTAATCAATAATTGTTCACATCCTCTGTCAATACTTTTTATTTTGCTTAAACAAACAGAGTTTAAGGTTTGTTAGATCAATCTTGTTTCAGAAAAAATGAAACCATAGTATCCCCGAATCTTTTTGCCTTTACATAAAATAACTTATCTTCAGGACATTTGAAAGTCTCTTTTTTGTGATGCTCTAAAACCAAAATTCCGTCTTTTTCCAAAAGATCATATTTGACCACCAAGTCTATCACCTTTTGGGCGAAACCACAAAGATAGGGAGGATCAGCAAAGACGATCCCGAATTTTTTCCGATCTCCATAGGCAGATCCGCCTCTGGCGGAAAGCTTTGGCAAAACTTTTAAACAATCTTTGCCCACCGTCTTCGCTTTTTTCTCCAGGTTCAGACTCTCTAAATTTCTTTTGATGATTTTAATGCTCGCAGAAGACGAATCCACGAAGGTGACAAATTCCGCTCCGCAAGATAAAGCTTCAATGCCTAAATTGCCAGATCCAGCAAATAGATCCAAAACATACTTTCCCTCAACTTCACCCCTCAACACATTGAAGATCGATCCCTTCACCTTATCGGAGCTTGGTCTGATCTTGGCTTTCTTGTCCGCAGGATCCATAGGAACAGAACTTAAAATACGACCCTTATGTTTGCCAGAGATTATGCGAAGCTTAAACCTTGAGGTTCGCAAGAAAATCTCCCTACCAGAAATGAGTTCATTTAACGATTATAAGATCTTTTATCTTTTCAAAAGTCTTTGGGCCGATGCCGGAGACCTTCATCAAATCCTCGATCTTTTGGAACTTGCCTTTTGTTTTCCTGTAATCGATGATCCTTTGGCTCAGTGCTGGACCGATTTGTGGCAAAAGCTGCAACTCAGATGCCGAAGCGGAATTAAGGTCGATTTTTTTCTTCCGAGGGTTTTGATGTATGGATGAGGTCCGGAATTCTGGGTCTTGAGATCGATTTTCATTTTGTGAATTAGAAATGGGAAAGGCTTTAGAACTTTTTGAGATTTCATGCGAAGTATCCTTTGAAGTCTCATTAAATTGGCTTTGATTTTCAAAAGAACCTGAAAGAGATTGGTTGAGGATCAGCTCCGGGGCAAAACTCCGATGATGTCTTTTGTAGATGGTTATGCCGCTCCCCACAACCAGGGCCATTAAAAGAAAAAGCAAAGCTTTTATCTCTTGGGGGGTGAAGCTGAAAAAGCGCATAGAAAAATTTCAATTTAAAAAATGTGAACTGCTGCCCTTGAACTGGAGTTAATGATAAAGAATTTCTATCAGAACTTCTCCGATCTTTCGTAAGCTTTCTGCACTGCATTTATCCGGGGTGTCCTGAGTAGTATGCCAATAAGGATAATCGAAGTCGATTAAGTCAATGCAAGGGATGCCCGCTTCCAAGAGAGGGACGTGGTCATCATACATAACATACTTGGTTGAGTCATGGAAACAACCAACTTGGAGCTTCCGTGCTCTATCCCAAACTAAATCGACTACCTCTTTTGCATATCTGGTCGAATATCTTTCTTTATAAATGTTTAGGTCTTTGTCGCCGATCATGTCTAAAAGAATACCGAACTCCGGTTTATACTTGCCTTTGTTTTCAGCAAAATACTTAGATCCCAAACAGAACTTTTCCAACTCATCCTCCGGACCATAGTCCTCTCCATCAAAGAAAATCATGTCTACTCCCCACTTTGGCTTTTTCTGCGAGATGATTCTTGCTATCTCCAGAAGGACTGCCACCCCGGATCCTCCATCATTAGCACCCAGGATCGGGTTTTCCCTTAAAGAAGAATCTGGATCTCTGTCGGCAAAAGGTCGAGTGTCCCAATGGGCACAAAGAAGGATCCTTTGTTTTTCTTCTGGATAAAAGGAAGCTATGATATTGGTCAATTCCAATTTTGTGTTTTGACTTATGTCCTGATAGACAAAGTCTTGTGTTTTCACTAAATTAGTATATTGCCCGAGCTTGTCAAGCAAATATTTTTTGCATCTTTGGTGTCCCTCAGATCCGGGATTTCTGGGACCTAAGTCACATTGGTCCATCAAGTAATCGAAAGCTTCTTTCCCATCGAACTTGGGTGGAGAGCTAAAGCCACAGCTATAAACCAAGCCCAGAAGGAGAAGAAGCCCCAATTTTATGCTCTTAGCTTTTAAGCCGGAGAACATCAACAATCCAGTTCGAGATTCAAGATTCAGAATTCAAAATTTTGAATCTTGAATTTAATTGAGTTAATCAGAAGAAATTTTAGAATTTAAGCATCAACCAAATTCCCAACTCTCTGGTGTGCATCTTCCTTTTGGTCTTTTTGTCATTTGAATCGAGCCATTTGGCGCTGAATCCTCCTGTCACCTGCTGGGAGAAACTATACCCGGAGCTGGCAGTTATGGATAGCTGACTCCCCTCCTGTATAGTGTTGTATCCCTGTCCGCCAACCGACCTTTCTTGTTTGCTGCTGGTTAGGGCGATGTTTAGAGATAGACTGAGCGTGCTTTTGAATTTTATCTTTCTTAGGAGTGGGATTTTGATCCCGTGGGGAGCGCTGAAGGAATATTTGTTAGTTAGAGAAACAGAATTCTTGTAATTTTTGGTGGCGTTCCGGTTACGTCCCACACCCTGCAGGCTCTGGTCGGTGCCATAATCTTTGTTTATATTTAAACTCGTTTGGACCCCGCTTTTCCAGTTGCGGGAAAGAGTGATCTTATGGGAGATTTTTTCCGATGTTTTCTCGTTGATAAGCTCCCCGGTGTTTTCCTTTTCGCTTTTGTCCTCCCTTTTGAAATAATCGAACCTATAAGATAAGTTGTGGACAAATTTCTTCAACAGCCAGATATTCCCCAAATTGCCCCAGCCAAAGTCAAAATCGGGAAAGGTGGTGCTGGTATTTTTAGTGTCGCCGGTCGAGGTTTTAGTTCTGCCAATGCTCTTAGAATAGCTGACATTGATTTTCGTTCCCAAAACCTTTATTCCGCTGTTAGCATTATAGGCATCTGCAAAAGTAACTTGATCCCGGGAATAAGAGGTACCCGTTCTTTCCACTTTAGGTTTATCAGTGAAGCCCAATCGATAAACCAATGGTGGTCGGGACAGAAGTCCACTTCGGGTGAAATTCCCGGTCTTTTTATAGGTGATGCCCACCGGATCTATCCTTTTGGTCAGATTTGCTAATAATTTAAGTGGATTCAGGCTAATTCCCTTCTTTTCCCCTTTTTTCCCTCCGCTTCCGAATAATCTCTCCCAATTAAGGGTAATATTAGCTTGCCTGGTATTTCTGTTGGTAACCCTTCTGGTCCCTCCTTGATTATATGAGTCGGTGCGATCGGAATTCTCACTATAGCTGGACTCGAAGGAGAAGCGGGTATCCAGAAAGCCAAACCATTTGGGACTGTAGTTTGTCGAAAAGGTTTCAGTAAATGTCCTTTCTATTCCCAATTTGGCATTCTTCGGATTAAAGGAAAATTTTATGGTCTTCGAATCTGAGATGTCCCTTGAGGTGGACATGCTGTATTTAAGGGGAATGCCATTTATCGGGCTGGCCTGGGCGTTTATCCCGCCATCGAAATCTCGGGTAAAAGTTTCTGTTACGTTTCCCACATTGTCCACTGAATAAGTTTTGGTTCTCCTCACGTTGCCACTGAAGTTGAGGCTGGTGGGCAATAAGGAAAACCTAGTCTGGGTGAGAGATTTAGGCAGGAGGGAGGTCTTGGCCCATCCAAAAGGCGCAAAGGAAAGCTCCTTTATACCTGAAAGATTATAGCCGCCCGTTATGTTATACCCACTGCTCTTATTCACCGGCCTGTTAAGGCTTGTACCTGAGGAGGTCCTATAGGAAAAACTTGTGCTAATTCTTTTCAGGGTCAGACCCAACAACCAATTTTTAGTCGGTTTAGTGAAAGATGGGTTGAAACTAATACCCTTGCTTACGTTCTCGGTTTTTTCTTTTTCCCTAAGTTCCTTGGGGAGAATTATGTCCGAGCCGGTCTTCCATTTGGGCAGAGTTAGACTTCGAGAATACGTGAATGAAAGAGGCAGGGAGTATCCGAAAGAGTAAGGCAAAAACCTGTGAACCTGGATGCCGCTGATGCTCATCTGGTAACTCATGGTGGAGTTATAACCTTCTTTTTTCGTGGTCAGATTGCGAAATTCGCTGTCCTGTTTTTTGAAATTGAAGTTTATATTACATAAATCTGCCAGCTTAGCGTTGATGGAAAAGTCCCCGGCCAATCCCTTTTCTTTTCTTATATCTGTGACCCTCAGCTCGTCCACCCAGATCTCGCCGCTGACAGGTTCAAATTCGAGCGAATCGGCATTTATTACACCCACCGAAAGCCATTGTACTCTGGAAAGGGTGGGGTTACCCCTTACTCGATAGTGCCCGGCTGTAGTGTCTATGGGTTCGCTGGAGCCCGGTTCACGATTATTCAAAGCATAAGCTTTTAAGGCGGTAATTTCCTCAATATCTATTACCACCTCATTTTGATCATCCCAGCCAGGGAGAACCCGAGTGTGATACTCATAGAAGTTAGTGGAGTCTCGGCCTAATCTTAAGAAAAATTCCACGCCCTCCGGATATTCCGGGGCTAAGTCTTCTGGACCATGCACAAACATCTTCAGGTATCGATAATTGGTGTAATCCTCCGGATCATACAGAAAACGATAAGCTGAACCTTGGTGCAGGGGTTTCAAATTTGTATACTTTAAAACCAAAGATTGCTCCTTTTCCCTTACCTGGGTTTGTCTGTTCAGAATTCCAGCTACTCCCGGGGGAGGCGTATAATCCCGGTTTTCATGGGTGTTGATCACAAAGATATCGAACTCAGCCTCCTCTGGCGGAGGTTGGCCTATGGGCAAAGCCCTCTGAAGGGAATCGAGACTCAAAATGCCTAGATTCTGCCACCTATTACCCACCAGTTGAATGGAAACAATTTGCACCGTGCATGCTCGGGAAGAGTAAAGCCACAATCTGGCGAACCTGATATCGTTCCAATCCGGGCTTCCCTCCTCAGTGTAATTCCCCGGCTCCTTCAAAGGAATGCGGTAGAGTCTCCAACCCTTATTGTCTTCTGGATCTGCCAAGAATCTACTTGTGGAATCGTTTAAATCAATGGAGTAATGATAATAATTATTGGCGACATCCAAGACGCTGTTGGAATTTATATCCTCGGTATCTATAAGTTCGAGTCTATCCGGATCAAGCCGGTTGCCTTGGGTACCGTTGATTTTCGCATACTCCTTCTCAGCTCCGGTCTTATGCTCATAACTCCAATTATCTCCTGCTGGATCAGAAAGGGATGAATTATAATAAATTTGCTCTTCTGGATCGGTCATTCCGTCCAAACCAGTATCCTCGTCGTCATCCAGACGTCCATCTCTCTGTCCATTTTTCTCTTTATCCTCTGTGTCTAAGTTTTCGTCTCCGTCTCCGTCTTCGCTGATCTGCCCTAAATCTATATTCAATACCCCTTTTTCTCCCCGCAACCAGATCTCCAAGAATTTGGTTCTGGTTTGGTCATAGGCTCCCGGAAAGAAAGCTCGCATTATTCCGTTCCATCGGGAGCTCACCTCAGTAGACGCAAAGAGGGTATCGGAGGGGCGGTGGGGGTCATCAGGAAATAGCCGAAGGGTTAGGACATTGGTTTTGTCCTCAGTCCTCTCCACTTCCTTGTTGGGCCAGATGTCCGTTATCAGAACCCGATGATATGGATTATACCACCACATCCTACATCTGGCGTCATTCTCTCTACCTTCGGGTGGACTCGACAAAGTCCACACTCCTCTGCGGATGCTTAAATCAGTATATTCCAAAGATCCTTCAAAATCATCTATAAAAGCTTTATTCTTGGTGTTGGGATTGGGGATGCTTTGATCTATTTCTCCTTTGAAGGAAAACGTAGAGGGAGCATCGGTCTTCACCAGGGGAAAAGCGTTGAGCATCCGGGTGATGAAAGGGATAGAGGTGGAGCTAAGGGAAAAATTGCTGCCCCAAACGAAATTTTTGACCGGCTCCTGTCCTACTCGAGGTCTTTCCTCCGCGGTTTTTTCGCTTTTGTATATACCAATGGCTCCGAATTTAAGGTTACCCAGTGTATACTCCCCCTGCATTCCAAACATGCTTTTCTTTTCGATCATAAGCAGGGGCGCATATTCATAATCCACAGTTAAGTTTGCGGTTGGGCTTAAAGACTCTTGAGTAAGGAAGGTAATCTCCCCGGTTTCATAGACTATATTGTAGTCCTGGCCCTTGGTCAATGGTCGTCCATTAAGAGTGACCACCTCCGATCCCTCGATGATAGGGGCGCGACCTAAGTGGTACTGGGACCCCCGGGTAGCGGATTCAACATATATGTAATATTTGCTCTCCTCTCTGCGGTCATTCATGTTATTCGAGCTATAGATCGAATTCACCTTTTCCTGGAGGGTATCAGCAGAAAAAGGATACCTTTGGGGGAAGATCAAATAACCCCAGCCGAAGTCTATCTGTCTGTAGTCTACCACTCCATCCGGTTGAGGGTTTCCAGTTAGATCCAGTTGATCTAAGCCGAATATCCGCAAATACAAAGTGCTATCCTGGGTGTTTTTGTCTACCTGGATGTTTTCCGCGTTTAAAGGGCCTCTATATATGTCTAAGTTGAATCCTTCCTTATCAATATTTCTTGATCTCAAGGAGTAAACGTTTTTCCACTCGTACTCCCAGGTGAAATCTTGGGGACTTGGTTTGTTTTCTGGTTTGATCAACTTAAGCCTCATGCAGGTGTCATCTTCAGAGGTGCTACAGGAATCCTTAATATATCCAATCGTATCTTCCGTTACACCATCTACACGAAGAATCACATAATATGCCGCTAAAATATCGTTTTCCTGTAAGCTTTGGTAAAGCTGTATCCAGTATTCGGTTCTGTTTACAAAATAGTTGTCCGGATCGATCTCCTCAAATCTTCGGAATAGGGGATCTTCATTGTATGAGATGAGGGTGTCTTCATATGTGTCTTCATTTTCGGGATCAACGTAGGCTATCCCAAAGGGAGAAAGATTTTGGGCGGCGTCGTTGTTTATAGTGCTATTGCTTCTGAAGAGCTTTATGTCAATGATAGAATCACCCAGGAAAAACTCATTTTGGTAAGGGATCAAATGCGTATGTCCTCCATCATTCATTTTTTTGTCTTGTCCCAGAAAGTAAAAAGTCCGTTGCAGATAATCGTAATCCCGGATTATCTGCTGGTGTGTTTCCGCGCCGGCTTTAAACTCAGCCCTTTGGGTGGAGCCTTTTTCCTGGCTGGTGATCATGGTCAGGTCCCACCCGCCGATTTTGGCAGTGGTTTTGATTCCAAAAAGACCCTGAACTTTCTCACCATAACCTATAAGACCACTTCGCACCGACAGGTTTGTGTTCCCAGCCTCTATGGTTTTAATGATCTCATCCTCTTCGCCAGTATATCTGAGCTGAAGGGTGTTTTCCAGATCGGTATGTCTTCTGCTATCCTGATCCACCCTGACTGAAATCTTGCTGCCTATGGTGCCGGTAATGGTAAATTGCGATTCCTGCTCCATATTCAGTGAAGGAAATTTGGATTGCCGGGAGGTGGCTGTATTTACCACTCCCTCCTCCCAGGTGCTTCTCCCCGAAAAGCTGATCTTTCTGTGTCCCGAGACCTTCAAGCCCGGTCCCCCCTCTCCGATGATCTTTGACACCAGCTTGGGAGGTTTGAACGGAATTTCCCACTCAAAAAGACCTCCGGATTTGTCCGTCCCCTTTTGAAAATAAGTGTTCAAATTTTTCCGCCAACTCTCCTGGGTCTTAAGCCAATTCTTGGTATAAGTATAATTAGAGACGGTCAAAAAGATGGGTTTGTTAATCAGATAGCCCCCCAAAGTTTCACTTATGTTCACAAACCCTTGATCGTAATCTATGACCACCTTTTGGGTGAATTTCAGATTATTTTTTAAGAGAGGAACCGAATCAGAAGAGATAGAGAGCCCCACCTGAGTTGCAGGTTGTCCGAACAAAACCAGCTCGCGATCTTTCTCCAGAAGCTCGATCTTAAGGCCAACAGCTTTAGCCTCACCGCAAATCCAAAGTTCGACTAAGCTCCATATCAATAAAAACAAAACCGCCAAACCCCAGACAGAAAAGACCCCTTTGGCGGTCTTACGAGCTTGCCTGAAACAATGCATCAGGAAAAACTCCTTTTGTCCGAATTCTGGATGCATCGGACAAATTCAGGTCAACAAAAATCTTTAGATATTCTCGATAATACCTCCTTTCTTATTATTCGGCTAAAATCTCAAGATAAATATACGACCTCTTCCTCTAAATCTATGTCAAATTCTTTCTTGACTTTTCTTTTTAAAGAATTAGCCAACCCTCTTACGTCCTTCGATGTCGCCTTGCCTAAATTTATCAAGATGTTGGCATGGTTTTTGAAAACAGCCGCCTCCCCTCGTCGCATGTTTTTTGCACCCACCTGTTCCAACAAAAATCCCGCTGAGATCTTTTTTCCGTTTACGGCGAGTCCGTTATCGACTACATTTCTAAAAAAACACCCAGCCGATTTCTCTTTTTGGGGAAGTCGACCTTTTCTCTCTTCTAAATTCTTTTGTACCTCCTTTTTTATCTTTTCTCTTTCTCCTCTCTTCAACCCAAAGGTTGCGGAGAGCAATATGTCTTTAGTTCTCTTTAGCTTACTATCTCTGTATCCAAACTCAAAATAATTTTTCGGTACCTTCTCTATTCTTCCTTGAGATTTTAAAATAACTGCCTCGGTCAAAAGATCGCCCACATCTTTTCCCCAAGCTCCGGCATTTCCAAAAACCGCTCCTCCTACGGTTCCTGGAATCCCTGCTAAAAACTCCATCCCGGAAAGCGAATTTTCAAAAGACGAATTAACTAAATCATCCAACAATGCCCCTGACTGACAGGTGATCTTTTCATCACTCAAAAATATCTTATCGCACTGATTTTTTATCACCAATCCACCGAATCCCGAATCACTCACTAAAACGTTGCTTCCGCCTCCCAAGACAAAAAATGGAATTCTTGCTTCTTCAGCCACCTGGACCGCTTTAATTAAATCCTCCGGCCTTCTTGTTACATAAAAGAACTCAGCTTCTCCACCTATTCCAAAGGTGGTATGAAGGGACAATTTCTCGTTTGGCTTTAGATCATGACCCAAGGTCTCAAAAAGATTTTCAAAAACCTCCTTTTGATAAATGGAAAACTTTGCTCTCTTTTTGTTTATCGCCATTATTTGCCCACTCTACACCTGTATAAATATACGACATTCTCTCAAAAAAGCAAGCGAAATTTTGGTAATTCAGAAAAAAATCGGCGTTCCAACTTCCGGCCTTTGTGGTCTAATGGTTCATTGATTTTCAAGCTCTTTGATCAATTCCTCGACATTATTTGCCAGTGGGCCACTTGGTTCGAGTTCTAAGTATTTCTTTAAGGCAGAGATAGATTCCCTTTTCATCCCTAATGCCCCATAGATCATGGCCTGTTGATAATAGGCGGCTGCAAAGTCAGGATTTATCTGAATAGTTCTGTTGACTTCCTTCAGGGACTCCTGTAATTTACCCTGCTGGAAGAAGGCCAAAGCCAAACCAAAATGAGAATTCATGAATTTATCATTTGTTCTTACGGCTTTTTGATAATAAAGGATGGCTTTATCCAGATTCTGGGACCGAAGAAAAATGGTTCCCAGATTATAGTATACCTCCTCATCTTTGGCTCCCAAGATTATGGCCCGATCCAATATTCTTTTGGCCTCTTTTAGATCGTTTTTGGCAAGATAGACTTTTGCTAAGTCGACATATGCTTTTATGAATCCCGGGTATAGATCTATAGCCTTCTTTTGTTCGAGTTCGGCTTTTTCCAAGTTCCCTTTTTCAAGGTAATATTTTCCTAAGGCATTATGCGCTTCAGTAAAATTCGGCGCAATCTGGAGCGCTTGGCTGAGGTTTAAGTAGGCGTTATCTAAGTCTCCGTTTTTTAATGATTTTAATCCTTGAGTCACCAAACCCGCCTCCGGAAATTTCTCTGCCTGCATTCTATTTTCTCGATTGACCTCTTCGAGTTTTCCCAGGCCATCAAAATAGGCCGCCAAGATATAATGTCCACTGCGGCTCTTCCTTGGATCCAGGTCCAAGAGATTTCTGAACCTCGCCACAGAGAGATCTGCACTGACATTGATCCCCATCCAGGGCAAGGTAGAGATAAGAATAATGATAGTCAAACCTAACTTCAAGTAGCTGATTTTTAGATTTGAAAGCATCTTGCTAAAGAGATATAAGGCCAGGACCGTGTAGCCCAATCCAACGCTTGCAAAGAGATCCCAATCTCTGGCTGCCCCCAATCCGGGATCGAGAACAAAATTAAAGAATAACTGGGATATCGAAACTATTAACAGAAACTGGAATATTTCATCTTTTGACCCTGATCTTTTAGGTTTAAATATTAAAAATACCAAAAACAAGAAAAATCCAATCGGGGAAACCAGAAGTTGCTGATTCAGAAAATCCAAAAGATGGGGAAGGGAAAAAAGAGTATGATCGGGAGCATAATAGCTTCCCGAAAAAAGTGGCACAAAATATCCCAAGCTATACCAACCAAATTTCCAAAAATAGATGATCAAACAAGCAAAGACTGATATCAAAACCGCCGAGACTGTCCAGATTTTTTTGGTCTTAAGAACAGGTTTGATCTTTCCTTCTCCTCCTGCAGAAAGGAAAAGAAAAATCGCCGAGGGAAAGAGATACAGGGAGAAGAGATGAATGGGCAAAAGTATAAAAAAGAAAAGCATTGGCCAGAAGAGTCTGATTTCTCCTTTCAGGCATTTTATTGAGTAGAAAAGATAGATCAAAATGCCACAATAAAACAAGGGATAATGTTCAGCATAACCCAAAAAAAGCTGTGTGCCACCCATAAAGGTTAGGGCTAAGAACACAAACAATTTGGTTGAGGTGGTTTTGCCCAAAAGATCAGAGGAGCGGAGAGCGAAGAAGACAAAGACCAGGCCGCACAGATAACTGATCAAGGCATACACGACCGCTCCATCGAAATGGGAAAACGTATTTAACAGATCATATGTGGATAGATAAATCCAGAGGCTTAAAGGCTGAGTCCATTTGACGGATAGGGTTCCGGAATCAATATCGGAAAGGATCTGAGCACCATCCCCCAGAAAGTGGGTCCTCGTTCTAAAAAGATAAAAGAATAGAACGAACAATAAGATGATAATTGAGTAACCCCAATATTTGTGCTTCTCAGCAAGGAAGCTGAAAGCGGGAATCACAGATTTTTTGAGAAATCCTTGAAGAGCTTGATTTACCAATGGGATGAAGCCAAGAACTCCCAAAAAGATTACTGAGGCTCCAAACCATAAAGGATAATAGGATAGATGATTGACCCCCCATAATCTCTCCGTGGGGAAAAATGAACTGATTCCCAAAATCATCAAAAAAAGAATGGCAACAGCTACTGCCACACTTTCCCATTTTATGGTTCGGCTTCGCTCACCATAAATGGTTTTCTTCTCTTTTTCTTTTCCAGAAATGGGCTTTTTAGATTCTATTTGTTTCTTCTTCGTCTTCACAAACTTTTCCCAATCCCTATTTGGGCGTTCAAAAAGCACTTCCCAATGGAAATATAAAAGATGACACCGCTTATTCAAAGGATTTTGTCCCCAAAAACTAAAATGGAGATATTCCTCTGATCCTTCGCTAAGCTTCCTTTGGGTCTGCCCAAATGGTCAAGCCTCCGCTTGAGCCTAGCCCAAGGGTCTAAGTACAAGTCCATGAGAAAGAATGGTTCGGCTTCGCCCACCCATACGGGTGCACGTCTGGGCGTTACACTTTTGCTTTTGCAGAAAATCAGTTTAGGGTCTGTTTCCCTGTTATAATGGAGTCGGCTACTCATTCACACCCATTAGAGCAAGTGCTAAATTCCCTCCCTAACTATGTGACTGGGACCGAGATTTGAGAAAGAGACAGCCGAATCTTTTTAAGACCCGGCTGTCTTTTGATTCTAACACGACCAGCGGATGAAAAGGATTAAGCTAAGTAAAAGTAATACAAAAAACTGAGGATAGCTATCGATATTCAGATCTCAATTTTCCAAGACTCACATGAGAAGAAATGAAGTCTTCTTGTGCTGTTAGTTTTCTACCCCCAGGGGAACTTTTTTCTGCTCTGGTTTTCTGGTTTCGGTGTCTCTTCTTTTTGCCTTACGTTGCGAGCTTTCCCTCCTCAGCCTGATCAACATGCCCAAAGAAATCAACATGAACAAGAGGGAGTTCACCTTTCTAAAAATGTCTCCGTAAGGTGGGCTGATCACAGAATCCAGAAATGCCAAAACTCCCAGAACGAATAAGATAGCGCACCAAGTTAACATGATGCCCCCTTTGGTTTAAGGTTAAAATGTTCTTAAATTAAAAAGACATTATCATATGCCAGCTCAAAAACAGAATATTTTCTTAATCGGTAAGTTTCTAATAAACATTAGAAGATATATACAGATCTGGTATAGCGGTTCGAGATCAAAAAGGATTACCAGAACTTGCCTTTGCATTTTTATTGGAGATTTCCTGAAAGTTTTAGAGAATGTCCAGCACTATTTTTATTCTTGACAAGTGAAGTCTGATAATGGTAATTTAAGCCAAAAGCAAAAGGAGAGAGCTCAAGGATGAATCTTCTGCAGATTTTAGATCAGTTCAAAACGGATAATTACATTAGAGATTGTATATCTCATTGGGAGG
>Ga0209636_10002251_pt1 | contig 19666 bp, 19 predicted proteins | sample DeeMarSWOR152_54_FD_187464 | JGI IMG/M metagenome (GOLD analysis project Ga0209636, IMG submission 187464) | Marine sediment microbial communities from White Oak River estuary, North Carolina - WOR-1-52-54 (SPAdes) (version 2) | ecosystem: Environmental > Aquatic > Marine > Intertidal zone >... | reverse complement strand
AAATGCGGCTGTAACTAATGCGGCTAGTTTACCGATTACTTCTGATTTCATTTCCAATCCTCCTTTTTTTAAGGTTTATTGCGATGAATTCATTAGGCTGATATTGATAGGCTAATTTCTTGGTAAGGCTCAAAAGCGGAGGCTTAAAAAGGGTTTTTGCTTAAATCGCGATCTCTTTCCATGGTTAAAATTGGCACCAAAAACCAGGAAGAAAGAGAACTTGATGGAACAAAAAAACATATACGACACTTCGATTCAATTTGGCAATAGGCAAAGTGAGCCTGAGTAAAGAACCCCGTGCTTCTGCACGGGGTATCCAGGGTTAGTTTTTCATGAACCCCGGTGAACTCTTTGCGGAATTGCTCGGAGTGTATAAATCGGTTAGTGCCGTCCATGAATTGGTTAACCCCAAGATTCTGTGGTTTCTATAATCTGACCTAAGGGTTTGACTACTGCTATTAACCGCTATGCGGAAGAATCTCCAGAATACTATGATTTGTTTATGAAACCCTCAATTCGGCCCGGATAATAGCTGGACAGATGTACCATTCCACCTATTTTTACAGGATACCCTGTCTCACACTTGAGGCAATGGGGCTTTCTCAGTGATTCCTAACCCTTTTCTCTGTGGCTCCTGTAGGTCGCAGGTATGTAAGACCCTACCACAAAGTAGAAATTTCTTCGCCTCAATTCGGCATTTTCTTACACATTTCTAAGTGAATGTTCCACAAGGCAAGCGTAACTTATTGAAAGTTCGAGAGAAATTACTACCCGACATATGTGGCATGATTATGGCATTCTATTGAAACTAAACCAGTATTAGGTGACACCTAACCTCAAGAAAAATACAGACAGCCATGTATTGGCAAAAGGCCTCTCACGGTTATCCCTTTAGAAAAGGAGGTTTGAGGTAGCACCTAATAGGGCTTCTCGGATGTGCGTCAATCTGTTCTTCGGGGCACCTTTCAAGTCTTCACGTGGGATATGGAAGGACTTGCACCCGGGGGAGAGAACGGCATTTGGGGAGATACAAGGCAATGGCCCAGTTGGATGGTTAACCTTCAGCCTAACTCTAGTGTGTGTGGCCCAGTTAGATTGATTGTGTTTGAAAACACGAAGCAGGTCTAGCTGGGCCACGGCAATTTCGGCAGCAGGAGGCTCATAAGAAGCTAGCGATAGAGACTTCGGACAATACACCTTGGTTGAAAAATTCATCGCTATTCAACATCGTCTTAACCCACTTCATGTGTATTGCCGTCTGTTAGACAGGGGCCTTAGCAAAAGGTTATCCACTTCAATAGGCAAATCGTACGAAACCCTCATATTCGTCTGGGTAAACTGGATTATTAGCATGGCGATTTATCTTTTGTTCGCCATGAACAGGGGCTACCGCATGACGGAACAATCCAGGAGAAGATAATTACGTCTACTGTCTAGCGATAGATCGATTAACTCCGCAACAGGCGGGGTCAGTGATGGGCCTGCCTTTTTGCTCAGAATCTCCATATATTGTGAACGAGCCGCCCGGCTTAAAGGTGATGACAGCTGGCATGAAATGCGCTCAATTGAGGCCCGAAAGATTCCGATCCACCTCACGCTCTTCCTTCTCCCCTTACGAAAAACGCTTTTTTCACTAATAACTTGATTTTTCCCAGTAATGGGCTATTATACCATGTGAACAATAAGGGTGCGTCTTTATTGGTGTTCGGGTTTCGCTGTCAGGGAAGGATCCATGTGTCAGAAGTGGCAACCTGAAGTTTGGAACCACGAAAATCTAGTTGAAAGGAGGTTGTCGCTATGGCTGATGGAACCGTGAAGTGGTTTGATGAGCGCAAGGGCTACGGCTTCATTGAGCAAGAAGACGGTCCTGACGTATTTGTGCATCATTCGGGAATCACCGGAACCGGCTTCAAGTCACTAAGAGAAGGCGATAAGGTTACCTTTGACATAGAGCAGGGTAAAAAAGGCCCCGCTGCAGTCAATGTCACGGTAGTGTAACGATTGTCTCGAGCGGAAGCAAGGGCATCCCATCAGACCATGATGGAGTGCCCTTGTTTGTTTTGACAAGAGAATTAAAGGTTGCTGGATGTAATTCAAGAAAGCGTTGAGTTTGTTTCCGGCAAGGGCTTTGGCAAGACAGTCTCAATGTGCGCTTGCAGAGAGCAGTTATTCTTACATATGATGAGCAATGCGTATCTAGTCTTAGCGTATCTGTGTCTGATTTGGGACTATTTGAGAGCTGAACTCGCCGAATCAATCCCGTCCATACTCCTTTGCCAGGCGATCCAGAAGCATCCCGTAAGCCCTTTGCCCCTTGTCAAAGCTCGATAGTCGAAAGAATTCGTTCGGTGAGTGTGCACGCTCGTCTCGAAGGCCAAAGGCAAAAATGATGGTGTAGGTATTCAGGTACTGCAGGAACAGGCTGTTCACGGGGATAGTCCCTCCAGAGCGAATCTGGTAGGGCTCTGTTCCGTAAAGATCGCGCAGGACCGCGCCAGCGATACGCAGGCCTTGGTGATTAGCCGGCAGCAGATACGGCATGGCCCCTCTCTCGGCTTTGGCGACCGTGACCCTAATAGCTGTTGGCGCCATGTCCTTAATGTGAGTGACAACCTTATCGGCTACTCGAGAAGGGTCCTGGTCAGCCACGAGTCGGCAGGTAATCTTGGCATGAGCCGTGCTCGGCAGTACTGTCTTCATGCCCTCACCCTGAAAGCCACCGTATATACCGTTTACCTCCAGGGTCGGCCGCGCCCACGCACGTTCATAGCAGCTAAAACCTGGCTCGCCGAAGACGCCTTGGGCTCCGGTTTCCCTGAGGTACTCAGCCTGGTCAAAGGGGACCCGGGCTATCTGGGCTCGCTCATCATCGCTGAGCGGGCGAACGTCATCGTAGAATCCCTCTACGGTGACCCGCCCATCCCGATCATGCATGGAGTCGAGGATACGGGTTAATGCGTGGATCGGGTTCGCAACGGTTCCTCCGTAAATGCCCGAATGGAGATCGTGGTCCGGCCCCTCCACATCGAGTGAAATCGCGGTCAGTCCCCGGGTGCCCAGCACCAGGGCTGGCTGGTCCTCACTCCACTGACTGCCGTCGGCGCTCAATACCAGATCGCACGCAAAAAGGTCCCTGCTGCCGGAGATGAAATCCGGCAACTGGGGACTTCCGATCTCCTCCTGCCCCTCGAAGAGGAATTTCACGTTTACCGGCAAGTCTCCGCGGGTTCTGATCATTGCCTCAGCCACAGTAAGGGGAATAAAAAGGTTGCCCTTGTCATCACTCGCACCCCTAGCGTAAACGCGGCCACCCTTTATTGCAGGCTCAAAAGGCTCGCTTTCCCAGAGCTCGAGTGGATCCACTGGCTGCACGTCGAAATGGCCGTAAATCAATACCGTTGGTTTACCAGGGGCATGAAGCCAATCGCCGTAGACCACCGGATGACCGCCAGTCGGCATGATTTTAGCTGACTCAATCCCGGCTTCATTCATGCGTTTTGCCAACCATTCGGCTGCATTCTGAACGTGGGCTCTATGTTCGGGCGAGCTTGAGATGCTTGGAATCCGCAAGAACTCCATGAGTTGACCGATAAATTGATCCTTCTGTTCACTAAGGTAGGTTTCCCAGGCAATCATGACAGTTGCCTCCTATTGACGTATGCTGATAAATAACGATTTCAAGTATACAAATATCTTGAGAGGCAAAAAAAATCAAACAGATCGGTGGCCTTTGGGCGAAATCCCCTCTGCCCTATCAGTAAATCGCAGTTGATATGCATATGAACTGTAGCCCTTGAAACACTCGGGCCAAGATACGGGTATTTCATTTGGCACGCGATCAAGGCATTATTAGTCAGTAACCAAATTCCAATACGTAATTTTTTGTGTGGTAGTGAGATCCTGCAAGGCTAAGCTAACTTCCTTTTGGGAATTGATTTGAAACTGGGAGAACACGATACTATTCCCTTCTACCTTATGAAATGCCGCCTGTAGAGCATGTATGCAGCAATCACAACCCCAAACCCTGCTAACCCAAGCACACTGAAAGACCACCCCCAGGTTGAATAAGTGTGAGTATCTGAAACGGTTGGATTCGCATAGTCCAAAACGGCGCCGAATAGGAAAGGCGAGACGGCGCCGGCACCAAACCCGAGTGCACCCCTTAAGGCAAATGCAGTCCCCAGGTACGGGGGTTCGACGCTTTCAGTTATCCCTGCCGATAGGATCGGCGAGTCACCTAAGGCAGAAAATGCATATATCATCCCAATGAGAACGATAAGCCCAACAGGAAAGCCGATGAGCCAACCTATGAGAAAAGAGCACGCTGAGCTGATACTGCTAACAAGCAGTATTAGCAGGGGGCGTCCAAGTTTGTCAGAGAGGGTACCCATAGAGAGAGAAGCTCCCATACCTGTGAGGTGGAAGAGGGCAACGATGTAGGCACCACTTCCGACTGCCTTCTGGAGCTCAGAGTTATGCGCTGTCAGGCAGGCTGAGAGAAACGCAGGTGTCCACGCCCACATTCCTAGAAGTTCCCAGCAATGAAGGGCATATGCCCCTATGAACAGCATAGCCGCTGTATTGCGCAAAACTTCGGTTGAGAACCTCTGCTCTTGGCCCCGAGGGAATACCCTGTTTGGCGTCGAACCTAACGTCGCCAATGCCAGGAAGAACCCTACCAATGGCCCCAGGCAAGTCAGGAGAAAGGACATGCGATATCCTCCCCACGGTAATGCTGCACCGCTTATTCCAAGGGATAGAGCATATCCGAGTGAGGTGCTTGCGATGAAAGAGCCGACAGCCATTCCTCTAGTTTTTGAAGGGTAGCGTTCCGTCACCATCATAAGACCTGGGGTGTAGACTCCGCCGATGGAAAGGCCGATTAGGGTGTAGAGAATAAGCCCAGAGTTGTATCCTCGAGCAAATGCGGCAAACAATAATGAAGCAATTACGGTAAAGAAGTTTGACAAGAGAAAAACACGCTTAGCTCCAACTCTATCGGCCAAGGCGGAAAAGACTAAAAGGGAAAAGGCATAGCCAATTTGGAACCCACTGGAGATGGACCCTGCGGTAGCCGCAGACATTTCCCATTCTCCCTGCAGTACGGGCAGGACTGCAGCGTAGGTTAGAAAAACCAGGTAGGTGAACACCCTGGAGAAGCAGATCCCCACAAGCCACAAATCAAATCTCGATGACTTCTCGTTCACTTTACCTCCTGCGGACGAACGATACTACAAATCTACTACCCATCCTTATTCACGAGCATTAAATCAGCTGAAAACATGGCACCACTTAATATCAGATATTTTCAGGGATTACATGTACAAACCGGCCAAGGAATTTGTTTTTTGTTACTCCCAGGGCATAGCAAAGGAAGAAGATGATAAAACCAGGTGCACTTACAGAGTAAAAAAAGGTGTCGGAAAAATTTTGAATGTAGATTGAAGCACTTCATGCGGCGGAAGCTGAAGAGCTGCGGACTTGAAAGCTGTTGCGATTACAAAACTGGATCCCCAGTAAATGGAACCTTTTTAACGCTGTCTGTTATGGCAACTATGCCTTAGTCTCCTGGGGCGGCGGTTGCAAACAATGATAGTGGATTCATATGGTGGGAAAAGAGAGCAAAAATCTTTCCAAAGCAGATTTGATAAAAGATAAAAGGGTGGGGGTGAAGAGTGATATGAGAGGACAAAAAAGCGCTTGACTTACTTTGGTACTCATATAAAATAATTTGTCACAGGTAGAACGTCGAATGTCAGAGTTCTTTGTTATTCTATCCTAGGTACTTGTCGTTGGTATGAATGAATGCTACCCCACGTCGTTGTGCTGCTGACGTGGGGTTCTCATCAATTACCGCCGACGCCATTCGGCTAGGGCTCTCCATAGCGCATCAATTGACCTAGAAGCCCCCTGTTAAGACATGCCTTCAAGAACTCCTTTGCTTACCCTGTGATTCAACCATGTTAGGGAACTAATTGTATGCTTAAAACAGCCCTTAGGTTTTGATCCTCACCGTTGTGCATCGCAAGGCATTCCTCGTGCAACTGTGCTCTATATTCTTGGCGCATCTTCATGGGATGCGTTTTAAATATCTGTTACAGAGACTTTAATAGCTGCAGTTTATTCCTTTGCAGCGAAAGCTTGTGACTGAACGATGGCTTCTGACTCAGCAAGGCGCAAGGGAATGAATAAGTGTATGGGAACAGCTGCTCTATGGCATTGGTGCTAGTGCTTGCGCCCAGCCTGATTGTTAACTAAAGCCGGCACAGTGTTAGGGAGGGAGCCCTTAGCGTTGCCCGGACACAGAACATCTTGAGGAGGTATCCATGAGTGAGGCAAAAAGCGGAGATACTGTGAAGGTACGCTTTACGGGCAGACTGGAAAATGGCGAGGTATTCACCCGATCAGAAGACGAAAACCCTGTTGAATTGATCCTTGGCACAGGACAACTCATTGAAGGCTTCGAAAAGGGTGTTATGGGTATGAAAGTAGGGGAAACAAAGACCATTACAATTCCGCCGGAGCAGGGATATGGATCGAGACAAGACGAATTAATGGTGGAGGTAGATAGACGTGATCTCCCTGATCATATTACCCCCGCTGTCGGAAAGGCGCTTAAAGTTCGGCGGCATGATGGAGAGGATATCCACTTAATCATCATGGATATGAATGAAGATACGATAACCCTTGACGCAAATCACCCTTTGGCCGGAATCACCTTATTCTTTGACCTTGAATTAGTGGCAATCGCGTAATATCCGTGTTTCCCTTAGTGACTGCAATGACAACATCTCTCAAATTGAGGAGGAGGTCAGAATGAATATTTACGTGGGTAATCTGTCGTATGAGGTCGCTGAAGATGATCTGCAACAGGCTTTTGAGGGGTTCGGGGAAGTCACATCTGTCAATATCATAAAGGACAGGTGGAGTGGCCAATCAAGGGGCTTTGGATTTGTGGAGATGCCTACTAAAGCCCAAGCCCAATCAGCGATTGAGGGCCTGAACGGCAAGGAGTTGAAGGGACGAAAACTCAATGTTAGTGAAGCTCGGCCCCGCTCGGAAGGTCGTCGAGGGGGAGGAAGACGAGGCGCTGGGAGACGCTACTATTAGGTACGTGTGTTGTACCAACCTACTGCTCACCTAGATTCCCAATCAGGTGTCTGCGGTTTTCTGAATATTCTGAATATATTCGAGACTCGTGAAGGCGTTTCTACGTGGTGACGTTCAGGCCATTCCTTAAGGAACGTTTCGAGTGGTGGCGCTCTGCGTTTCCAGGGACGAGGGCCCGTGGGTCCTTCTAATCAACAAAGACACATTTGCCCTCTTAGCGAAGGGATGAACCGGTTTAATGCTATTTGAGATTTGGCGATCTGTAAAACCATAATAAGAGCAGCTGAAGGACTTATAATGGCCAAAACAGCCGGCCTAAGCACCTTATGTGGACAATTTCTTCTTATGCAGAAAGGAGGAATTTTTAATGGAGACAAGGCTTAGAACCTGGTTTTGGACGGCGGTGGCGGCCACAGGGCTGACATTGCTTGCTTTGCCAATGTTGGTAGTAGCAGAGCAGGCCTCATTGGGTAGGGTCGCGGTGGTTAACGAATCAGCAATCACCCAAGAGGATTTTGAAAGAGAGCTGGGTCTTGTCCAGCGACGGTTCGCCAGGATGGGAAGGCCTCTTAGTGATTCCCAGCTGCTAATGGTCAAAAAGCGCGTTCTTGAAAGTCTGATCAACCGTGAGCTGCTCTATCAGGAAAGCCAAGACGAGGGAATCAAGATTGAAGAGCATGCAATTAATGAAGAATCAAAGGCAGTAAAATCACGATTCTCCAATGAAGAGGAATTCAGAAGTGTGTTGATCAGTTTGAATCTCTCAGAGGCCGGAATGAAAGCTCAAATTGAACGGGACCTGGCCATTAAGCAACTCGTTGATAACCAATTTGTTCAGAAGGTTAAGGTTTCCGGTAAAGAGACCAAGGCGTTTTATGAAAGCCATCCAGAGTCGTTCAAGAGACCGGAGGAGGTAAGGGCCAGTCACATTTTGATAAAAGTTGACCCCCAAGCGGATGAATCGCAGAAAGCTGCAGCTTGGAACATGATTGGGAGAATCCAGAAGAAGGTGAAAAAGGGCGAAGATTTCGCTGCTCTTGCCAAGGAGTTTTCCCAAGGCCCGAGTGGCAGCAAGGGTGGGGATGTGGGTTTCATTGGCAGGGGACAAACGGTTAGGCCTTTTGAAGAAGCGGCTTTTGCTTTGAAGCCGGGTGAAGTGAGCAACATCGTTCAGACCAAGTTCGGCTACCACCTCATTAAGGTCACTGAAAAAAATCCTGCAACCACAATCGGTTATGAGGACGTAAAGGACAAGCTAAAGGAGTATCTCAAGGAACAAAAGGTCCAACAACAATTGGATCTACATATTGAGGAATTGAAAGGAAAGGCAAAAGTGGAGAGGTATCTTGGTGAGACTTCGAACTAGCATAAGTTTCACTGATATGCATCTAGACGGCCTGCCCCTGTTCTCACTCGGAAGTATTCCAAGGTAAGGACGTTACTTTAGACGTTATCTTAGAGCCAGTTTTCCTCATGAAGGTTATTTTCTCATGTTGCCCCCCATCGCGAAGGATTAGCCTGCATTACCCCGATACCCGTTGTATGGCCTGCCTTATCGGAAAACCCAAACCCTCCCACCTTATCAGGGAAGGCGCTCCCATTAAGGATATGTCAGAAGGAGTGTGTGTTCAGATAAGTAAATCCGAGTTATACTTTGATTTGTATCCAGATTTGGCAGGCAATCCTCGATGTGTACTGGACTAGGCAATGACCGCTAAGCTGGTGTTTTGGCTTGCCTGATGAATGGGCCGTCCCCGCGCTGAAGGCCGACTGTAGGAGAGAACCCCTGAAAATGAATTCTTGACATGGTCTTTTTGCGCTTACTAGAATGATATCAGCGTGGCCACATTTTCGCACGATGATCTGCTGGCGAAGCAACCGCCTGCTCTGAGTACTTCCTCGAATTATCAACTCGAGGATTAGCTTCTCGTGAGGACTAGATTGGAGAGCCGTTGGGATATAAGCACGGAGCTGGGCTCCGGACCCCTTCCTGAAAGCATCGTATGCCCTACAGATGGGGCTGAGATGGTGTTGGTGTCCAAGGGCACCTTCACCATGGGAATAACCCAGCAAGAACTTCGTCGGATATTCATTATGGATGGGAGGCAGACACCGGTTTTTGCAACTGAAATACCAGCTCGCGCCGTTAATCTCGAGGCATACTATATTGATCGGTATCCGGTAACGAACTATCAATACCGCAAGTTCGTTGAAGAAACAGGGCATCGCGAGCCCTTGCTTTGGGGAGAGCCACAGTGGAATCAACCGATGCAGCCGGTTGTTTTCGTTGGCTGGAATGATGCACGGGCTTATGCGGAGTGGTCTGAAAAATCACTGCCTACAGAGGCCCAGTGGGAGAAAGCTGGCCGCGGGACTGACAGCCGGTGGTGGACGTGGGGCCATGAGTTCGTTCCCGGACGGTGTAATTCCAGAGAATATGGTCTGGAGCGCACATCAGAGATTGGCATCTTCCATGAGGGAGTCAGCCCGTATGGGTGCTACGATATGTGCGGCAATGTATGGGAGATGTGCGAGGGTAGGTGGCAAGGGGATCTTCCCCCCATGCGGGGAGGATGCTTTTTGGGCTCCGCAACCTTTGTGAGGATCACCTGTCGGTGGACCCCTGAGGATCCTGTCAGCGGGGCCCACTGGCTTGGATTTCGTTGTGTAAAGGAGATTCCAGCCAAACAATAGCAAGGTGTGATTGCATCTGATCCTGCTTTGCCTCTTCAATCATGGTTCTTGTCTCCGAGTTGCAGGCTCTATCCGAACAGCGGATTTACTGATAGATCACTTCGGGTGGCTCTCACTTTCGACCTGCTGGCATCCCGCATTACTGGAACTGGAGCAATGCTTTTGCCGGGAATCAACGAGTAAGTCTTTGGGATATCGGCGAGGGACGGGGAGATATTGTTCAGATGAAGGTTGCGAGTTTTAACAGCAATGGAATACGGGCTCGCCTTCTCATTATCGAGGAGTGGTTACAAAACGAAATGCCGGATGTACTGTGCATCCAGGAAACAAAAGTGCAGGATCAGGATTTTCCCACTCAGCCCTTTGAACAGTTGGCCTACCACTGCACCTTTCGCGGACAGAAGTCCTTCAATGGCGTTGCAATACTCAGCAAAAGCCCGCCGACGGATGTCTCCTTTGGATTTGGCGATGGGGATGTGAAAGAAGAGCCGAGAATGATAATCGCGCACATTGAGGGAGTACCCGTCGTAAATACATACGTACCCCAGGGCACTGCGCCTGATTCAGACAGATTTCAATACAAGCTCGAGTGGTTTCGGCGTCTCCGGGACTATTTTTCGAGTCATTTTACACCGAGTGAGCCATTGTTGTGGATGGGGGATTTCAACGTGGCCCCTGAGCCATTAGATGTGTACGACCCTGCGAAGCTTTTGGGGAGTGTGTGCTTTCACCCGGAGGAACACAAGGTCCTATCAACGGTTAAATCGTGGGGATTTGTTGACGTATTCCGCATGCACCATCCCAAGGAGAAGGCATTTACCTTCTGGGACTACAGGATACCACATTCGGTAAGCCATGGGCTTGGATGGAGGGTTGATCATATCTGGGCCACCAAATGCATGGCTGAGAAATCCAAGACGGCATGGATCGATGTCGTCCCCAGGCGGTGGGAAAAACCCTCGGATCACACCTTTATTGTGGCCGAGTTTGAGCCATGAATCTGTCCGTTGACTTGTGGTCCGATGTCTGTGGAAACATTGAGTCGGGATACCTGGTCTAGGAGATAACCCTTTGCAACAGTGGCAATAGCATGTGGTGATAGATATCATCCCATCCATAATTCCGCATAACATGGCGGAACATTCGATGCGGCTTGAGATCGCTTACAAAAGCAATAACCTTGTCTGCGATTTGATCCGGGGAATCCCCCGGTGAGAAATACTGGACGTTGTCCTTACCGATCTCCCTGAAGGGAGGAATATCGGAGCAGACTATCGGCAATTTCAGCATGCCTGCTTCTAGCAGAGGAATACCGAATCCTTCACGAAGGCTTGGTATAAACAACAGATCGGCAATCACGCAGAAGTCCCTCACCATGACGCTATCCACCGTTATATCTTCATCGCATTCACTGAAATACTCAGCAGCTATTAAGATGTGCTCTTCGATATGAAGCTGTTTGCTCAGGTTTCTCAATTTGCGGTGGTATTCCGTGGTGTCTTTTTCATGCGGATCATAGGCGCCTGTCAACAGCAGCCGTGCATGCAAGCCCTTCTCCCGCAACGCCTTAAGCACATGGATTGAAAGCTCGATGTTTTTCCGGGGATGTAACCTACAGGGTTGCACCATCAGGAGCTCAGCTTCGAGAAGGCGCTTCTCTCTGAGCATGTTTATGGTGTGGGGGGAGAGATTGAGGAAGGTGGTGGGTTCGATGCCATCAGGAATAACATCAATTGGGTCTGCGCCATAGAGCTTTCGAAACTCCCTTCTCCTCTCCTCGGAGATGGTAACGTAATATATGTTGGGATTATATTCCGTGAGTGCTACCCATTGCTCTCCTTTTAGATAAAGGGGAGGCTGGTTATAGAAAAACGGTGAGTCATGGTTCCAACTTACAACCTTTATGTTTTGGTTATTCGCGAGTCTGTGAATGGCGAGCGTCATGGGAAGGTTGTAATGCATGGTGAGGACATTGTGTGCAATGAGGACATCAAAGGGCTCCAGCACCCTCACAAGATAGCTGAAGAGCTCTTCGGTCCAAAACTCCAATTCTTGGTATTTGTCGCTCAGTTCCTTGTGGATTTGGAGAATCCTTGGGTTGCGGGAACTCATTAAAGCGTTGAGCTCTATGGGGTACACATCGGTAAACACTCCTCCCTCGCCTGCAAATACCTTCACCCTATGATCATAGCGCGCGAAAAGAGAGGCATGTTGCCGGATGATCTCTTCTACGCCACCGACAACAGGAGGACAGGTATAATGCAGGAGGGCAATATTGAATTGCGTCACGCACGGGCTCCCATCAAAAGGTGTGCATCAAATGAAGCAATTTCTCTTCAAGAACCTCATAGGAGAAATATTTCATTCCAATCTGGTAGTTCCGATCAACCATGGCCTCCAATCTCTCCTTATCCTCCAATACCTCCCTAATCTGAGCGATAGTAATGGAGGAGATGAAGCCGTCGATAACAATTACATCAAAACCAATGGGCTCTATGTCCGCGATATATATAGAGTAGCGGTTTACGACAATGGGCTTTTTGTAATAGATTGTTTCCAGGAAGGCATTGCCAAAGCCTTCATATCCGCTCGGGTAGGTAACCAAGTCGGCACTTTGATAGATATCTGCAACAGAGAAAAGTTTCCCCCTTTTTGGACAGGTCGTCCTTTCCGACGTTATCAAATCATCGATCCGTGCGATCTTCACTCCCATTGCTTTACTATAGTCTTCAATCCGGTTGAAGTAATCATCGCCCTCATCCTCCATTCCGTGGGAGATGACGAGCATCGGATTCTCTAGGTTTAGGTCCCTCACTATCTCAATAGAGCGTTCAATCCATTTGCGGGGCACGATCCTTGTTGGCTGCAGAACAAAGAGGTCCTCATCTCCAAGGCCAATTCTCTGCCGCAGATCGCTGCAGTAGTCATCCGGTGGTTGAGGCTCCCTAGCGAAGTCCAGGACATTGGGAATTACGGAATTTGAAATACCTCTCCTGAAGCTCAACTGTTCTGAGGCCAGAGAGTTGATGACCACGTGCCTTATTGAAGGTAGGTGGGGAGGAAAGGCCATATTGAGATAATCCCTGCAGGCATTTATGAGAAATCGAGGTCTTTCCCAAGAGAAGTCATGGTGATGGGCAATGGTTGGAATGCACGTTTCAGCGATGAATTCTGTAATGGCAAGACCGAGCGGGATATTCATGGGTATGGCAAGGGCGTTTTCAGGAATGATCAAATCCACATCATATTTGTCAACAAACGCATATAAGGCTCCCTTAAGCTTGTGTTTGAGCTTTTGTACGGTTTCCGATGTCTCTCGTGTTCGAGATCTCTTTCCAAACAGGTCGTTATTGATTTCCTCAATAACCGAATGTTCAAAATGGGCCTCCTCCACGATGAATGTTTTTTCTTGGGGCCTATCTGAGGCCCCAGCAAAATAGAAGCAGTCATATCTGTTTCTCTCAAGTACATCAGCCCATTTCTGGATCTCCAGAGAGACCCCATCTGTACCACCGATTCTTGTCGAGACGAAACCTATGTTCCTGATGCTGTAGGGATCAGTTTTGAAGATAGCCATATTGAGTATTTACCCTCCTGGTTGACCTTGTTAGATAACAAACACTTGCAATCGTGATTTTCAATAATCATAGCAAATATGACGACACAATTCTATAATGAGCGTGGCGGCTTTGTTGCGGGTGATTCCTCAGGGGGTGTGAATGCTAAGAGCGCAAGATAGAAGTCGAGCTATCTACGGTGTAGACTTTAGCGGCGCACGAGATGCAGGCAAGAAGATCTGGATTGCCCGTGGTACCATTGAGGGGGCCGGTCTGTCTGTGACAGCATGTTTTCAAGTAAAAGATCTCGCAGACTCGGGGAAGGACAGGGATCGGGGCCTGAGTGTACTCAGAGCATTCATCATGAGAGAAAACCAGAGCGTCTTCGGCATGGATTTTCCTTTTGGTATACCCAAAGCCCTTATCAAAGAAGAGAACTGGGAGAGATGGGCCCGTGCCTTTAAGGATTCATACGGCAGTCCAGATGAGTTCAGGAGGTTTTGCAGGGCAACGTCCGGCGGCAAGGAGCTTAAGAGATTCACTGACCGTAAGGTGGTGACGCCGTTTTCACCCTATAACCTTCGTGTTTACCGGCAAACGTATTTTGGTATTAGGGATGTGCTGGGAGCTCTCCTAAGAGAAAACGCTATCTGTGTCTTACCCATGCAAAAACCTGTGCCTCGCAGAGCATGGGTAATCGAGATCTGTCCGGCCTCAACATTAAGAAGGGAAGGGCTGAGCTCCCCATACAAAGGAGGGGGAGAGAGAAGGCGATTTGCGAGATCAGGCATTTTGCGGGGTTTGGAGGACATGGGTTCTTTGAGGATTAGAGAACAGGCTCTCCGCTCAACCATCATTAATGAAAAGGGCGGAGATGCACTGGACAGCGTTGTTGCTGCCTTTGCTACATATAGGGCTTTAAAGTGTGAGTTTGCCTTTGATAAAGGGGCCCCATATGGCTTGGAGGGGTGGGTATATGCATGAAATCCCTTTGCTGGCGCGACGCATAGGCCTGAGTTAAACAGAAGTCGAGGCGCAGCCTTTGAGGTCTCAGCCCATTGAAGTAGTGCTCCAAGGATCCTTGAAGGCGTTTTAGGCTCCTTCGCCAGAACTTGACCTTCGTAGCCGAAGCGGCTACTTCGGCGGAGCAGGTTGCCCCGCCCTTTACCATCCTCCGCAGTGGCACTGGGACGGAGGACGGGCCGAAGGGGAGGCTTCACTTTACAAAAGACCCTCATGAGATTATGGTTTAGGCCAACGATCTCGAAGGAAACCCAAAACAAGTTTAGGAGCGACGGATGACTCAGATAGGCGAAGGTGTTTATTTCATTCAAGGTCAAGACGAGTTTATTCCAGACTCACACACGTACATTGTGGGTAAGCCTGATTCTCAAGACCTTACCCTCATAGACCCAGGTCTCATGGGGAAGGGCACCTATAAAATACAATCAATCGTCGATATGGGAATTGAGCTTGAGTCAATCAGAAGGATACTCATGACCCATACTCACTTGGATCACATAGGTTGTCTTCCTGAGGTCAGAGAGCAGATTCCATGGGCGGAGCTATGGGTGCAGGAAATAGAGGCAAAACCGCTTGAGGAAGGCGATGAGCGGACTGTATACGGAATGGAGATGTTTAAGTCAATGTGCCAGATGCAGTACAAGCTTAAACCAGGGGTCTTCACATTTAAGGTAGACAGAAGACTTGAGGGTAATGAAAATCTGGAATTGGGAGGTATGTCCTGGGAGTTAATCCATGTCCCCGGGCATTCTCCGGGCAGTGTCGGATTGTACCATCGATCGGAAAAGACCCTCATTCCCGGTGATGTTGTTTATGCGGATTATGCGATTGGTCGGTTTGATCTACACGGAGCAAATGGTACGGAGCTCAAGAATTCGCTCATGCGGCTGGGGCAGCTTGAGGTAGACATACTCCTGCCTGGCCATAACCGGATTGTTAAGGATCTGCCCCCGGGGTACATAAGGGATACAGCCAGGCAATGGGCACCGTATCTGACGTAACCGGCAGTTGTCAGTTGTCGCTTAAGAGGATTTGCCTTTGATCATGCGCTGCTGACTTATTCATGGAGGTGCCTGCTGAAGCCATGCATGGAAAGGCCTTTTTTTGCTCAATGCCTGCCTGCCAGCGCCTGAAGCGCAGCTGATGGCGGGCAGGCCCCTTAAAGATGGCCCGCCTTGCCCAAGCTAATGTTAACACAAAGGAGACCTCCAAAGCCGCATCTGAATCGAATTGGATTCATTATAAAAATTGATTCACCGGGAGGCTTTCGTGTTGACAGTTTAGATCACGTAAATGAGTATTGCGTCCCACCTTATATATGATGGTCAACGGACAGCTGAGCAGGGATTTCATAATGAAACGGTTTCGGCAGAGATACTACAATTGTTTTTCCCGTATCTACGACCGCTTCGTTGCCCTCCATTCCACGGACAAAGGCGCAAGGCTGCGCTCTTTTCTGGCAGATAGCACGGGGCTGAGCAAAGGGGACAAGGTCCTTGACATCTGCACGGGCACGGGGACGCTCCTGGGTTACCTCAGAGAGAAGGTTAAGGAGAAGGGCCTTGTTGCAGGAGTTGATTTCTCGCTTGGGATGGTCAGGATAGGTAAATCAAAGATACTCGATCAGGATGTCATTGTTTTGGTATTGGCAGATGTAGCGAGCCTCCCCTTCAAGGACCTGATCTTCGATGCGGTAACCTGCTCACATGCATTCTATGAATTGAAAGGACAAACCCAGGATTGGTGCCTGCGCGAGATATGCAGGGTGCTCAAGCCGGGAAAGCCCTTCCTGATGATGGAGCATGATGTTCCTAGGAATTTTCTGGTGAGAATGCTCTTTTATGTTCGCCTGCTCTCAATGGGCCCTGCGAAGGCCCATGAGATCTTACGGCATGAGAGAGAGCTGTTGTTGAGGTATTTCAGCTCTGTTGAAAAGCTGCAATCGCCTACCGGAAGGTCTAAGGTGATGATCTGCAGGGCATAGATACGTATTGACCCAAACTCCGCCTTCTCCTATAATTCTGCTTACCTCAAAGACCAGAGCTACCAAGGTTGGAAGCCAGTTGGTAGAGGATTGCTAACCCGACTGATTGTATGAAAATTGCCTGCTAATCTGCCCCCAGCTTATTTCGAGGCCGAAAAGCGCTATCGAGAGGCCAAAACCCCGGCTGAGGGGATTGCTGCCCTTGAGGAGATGCTGGCTATCATGCCAAAGCACAAGGGCACGGACAAGCTCAAGGCCGACCTGAGACGCCGCATTTCTAAACTCAAGACCAAACAGCAACAGAGGAAGAAATTAGGGAAACGAGAGAGGGGCTACATTGTTGAAAGGGAGGGAGTGGGTCAGGTTATACTTATGGGTACACCAAACGTTGGCAAATCCGCGCTGGTGGGAGCTCTAACCAATGCAGATCCACCGGTGGCCGATTTTCCCCATTCTACGTGGAAACCTACGCCGGGCATGATGTATTTTGAAAATGTGCAAATTCAACTGGTTGACACACCTCCCATAAGCCGGGAGCACAGGGAACCGTGGCTACTTGACGTTGCCCGCAGAGCAGACCTGATTCTCGTTGTGGTAGATGTGCAAACTGACCCCATGCTGCAGTTAGAAGAGACCGTTTCCTTTCTCAAAGATAATAAGATTGCACCCCTTGGAATGGAACATACAGGTGAGCTGACCGATCGATGGATCTTCGTGCCCTTCCTTATCGTTGCGAACAAAAGCGATGATCAATCGGCGGAGGAGAATTTCCAGATCTTCAAATCGCTTGTTGAGGATAATTGGTCCCTCATACCGGTTTCAGCAAAAACAGGCCGCAATTTTGATTTGCTGAAACAGACCCTGTTTGCCAGCCTAGAGATCATACGGGTCTATACCAAGGTGCCGGGCAAAGAGCCGGACCTCGGTGCACCTTTCGTACTGAAGAGAGGCTCAAAGGTGGAGGATCTTGCTTCCAAGATCCACAAGGACTTCACGGAGAAGCTGAAGTACGCGAAGGTATGGGGAGAGAATGTTTACGATGGCCAGATGGTGCAAAGGGACCACGTGCTGGAGGATGGCGATATTGTTGAGCTCCATGTATAGGAGCCTAAAGCAGGAAAACTCACTCCCTTTTGCTCATGAGGTTGATCTAGAAATCATCCCTCATTCAGCGTCCAGAGATTCTCGTCAGATACTGTGATGTGCCTAGAGCTGCTGAGGTCCAGAGGCAGTCCACGCCTCATTGTGTATCCGGAGGCTGAGGACATCAGGTCGAGAGTAATGCCCAATGCCGTCAAAGTAGGCCTTCGCCAGTCGCCGTTCGTGCATGTTGATTTCCGCATGAACAATAGTCTCCTGATTGAAGACCGGGCCCTCGATGATGATTCCAGCGGGGTTCACAATACAGCTTCCTCCAACTGCGAGGTTATATTTCATCACCTCTCTCAGCTCCGGTGGGATATCCTCTTGCTTAAGGTACCAGCTTGAGCTTATCAAGAAGACTTGGTTTTCAATAGCGTGCTGGCGGATAGCGCTCTCGATATCGCACGTTTTGGATCCAGGCTCTCCACTCTTTGCACCTAAATGGCCTTCCACTTTCCACCAGCCAGGCCACAGGGCACAATGAATTTCCTCTCCCTTAATGGCCATGGCAGCCCTGAGGAGGGTCATGTGATGCTCATAGCAAATGCATGCACCCACCGTGCCAATATCGAGCTTGAACGTGCGGATATCACTTGCATCACCCATACCCCAGTATACCCTCTCTGAGTGTGTAGGCATCAATTTCCTGTGTCTTCCCAGGACCTTTCCTTTTCGGCTGATTACGATGAGAGAATTATAAATGGTGAGGCTTCCTGGCTGATCACTCAGTTCATTGCAGCCAACCACGCAGTTAACCTTAGCCTTCCGTGCTGCTTCGGCCATTTGCGTTGCTTCCTCGCCATTCCAAGCGATGGAGCTTTCTATCATTCTGGCCGCGAGTTCCGTGGATTGACGGACGGAAACCCCTCCCCTCCAAAAGGGATAACCGCAGAAGTAGACCTCTGGGAAAACTATCAGGTCAAGACCCAGCTTGCCTGCCTCACGAATGTAATGGCAGGTTTTCTCCAATGTCCTCTTCTTATCGAAGAAGAAAGGCGATATCTGTGCAGCTCCCACTCGGATTTTTTTCATCTCGTAGCACCTCCCGGAATTACCTGCCCCCACATCTTTCAAGATGTTGGAGTGTGCAGTTGTTTTCCCCTAAACAGAGCTAATCCTTATATAAAAGGGCTTTCGTGAGTGCCAAGTATAAAAAAGCGGGAACCCGCGTGTCAAGGAAACTACCATGGCGCAAGATCTCACCGAATAGCCATTACTGCCCCTGGCAAAAGAATCGATGTGGACGGCAAATTCCTACGAGAAAGCTCGTTTTGCCTGTTTCTCAATGTCCCCCGATATATGCCCATTTTCCTGATCCCTGATTTGTATTGACAGAGGAGGAGGAAGAAGATAATTCAACATTATTAAATACATAGGATTAGGTTTTTTTCGAGATGCATGAGAGCCCACTGATTGCCATCACCATGGGTGAGCCGACCGGAATAGGGCCTGAGATAATCATCAAGGCTTTGTTAAGAAATGACATTCGCCAGGTATGCAGGCCCCTTGTGTTGGGGGATATGGGTGTTCTTTCGAGGATATCCAACAGCATTGGACCCTTCTCATTGCAGCCGATCTCAACGCCTTCGCAGGTTACGGGAAGACCGGCCATCATCCATGTGATGCCAATATCGGACCTTAATGAGGATTCTTGTACACCAGGGCGTCCTACCCTTGCCGGTGGAAGGGCGATGATTGACTACATCACCGAGGCCGTCAGGCTTGTGAAAGGCGGCCAAGTATCGGCAATGGTTACCTGCCCCATTAGCAAGGAGCTTATGCACCGTGTTGGTTACCAATTTGATGGCCACACTGAACTTCTGGCCCACCTTACCGGCTCAAAGGACTATGTTATGATGTTGGCAGGCGACAGGCTCAAGGTATCCCTGGTGACCATTCACTGCGCCCTAAAGGACGTTCACCGGAGGCTAAAAAAAGGACTGATTGTAAATACAATAGAAATCACCTGCCAAGCCTTAGAAAATGATTTTGCTATCGAAGGACCTCGGGTGGCAGTGGCCGCCTTGAACCCTCATGCCGGCGAGTCAGGTCTGGTTGGCCTCGAAGATAGCACAATAGTTAGACCTGCAGTAGAGGAGGCAAGGGACAGGGGGCTACTCGTGGATGGGCCTTTTCCAGCCGACACCATATTCTA
>Ga0209636_10002250_pt1 | contig 19674 bp, 11 predicted proteins | sample DeeMarSWOR152_54_FD_187464 | JGI IMG/M metagenome (GOLD analysis project Ga0209636, IMG submission 187464) | Marine sediment microbial communities from White Oak River estuary, North Carolina - WOR-1-52-54 (SPAdes) (version 2) | ecosystem: Environmental > Aquatic > Marine > Intertidal zone >... | reverse complement strand
CATGGCTATAGGCGGACTTCTCATATGGGTCCTTCAGCAAGTAGTTGACATTGTCACAAATCCTAACCCAGAATGTCAAGCGACTTGCTGTGGGGGGCTTTTTAGCAATGCGAATGCTTCTGCGACTCAATTCATCTACGAATGATGCTGGAATAATTAGGAACAGAGGGGGCTCAAACACAGCGAGCCCTCTCTACATATGTGTACAGTTATAGGTCACCATGAAAGCGCATAAATTCCTTGAAAAAGAAGGGTACAAGTATTACTACGTAAATAAACTAAATTATTTCATTAAAACTGATTCTACCGGTTCATATTTATTGCAAAATAAATTTAATTGTATACCGAGAAGTAAACCTACTCAGAGTATTGATTCAAAAAGACTAAAGCAGACAGAAGAAGAATTGAGTTACGTGATAAAAAATAATGAATGTAGCAGCGGCAAAGTACGACAGAATGTTATCATGAAGTGTGGTCGAGGAGCATCATTAATCAACGATATTAGAATAGTACCGACATTAGAATGCAATTTGGGTTGCCATTATTGTCATCAAAGAAAATATGTAAAAAATATTCAGGGTAGGAAAATGAATAGAGAAATCGCCGCCCAGGTTGTTAATTTTATCTGTAGTAAAAAGATTGGTCCAAGTTTACAGATCAAGTTTTATGGTGGTGAACCGTTTTTAAATTTCCCAGCGATTCAGTACATCGTTGAAAATCTATCGAGCTGTATCCCCGGAAAAAATATTCTTCAATTTTCAGTCACTACAAATGGTTTGTTGATGAATGATACAATAATCGACTTTTTGATAAAACACAATTTTCATACGGCGGTAAGCTTAGATGGTCCTGCTATTTTACATAATAAAAACAGAACATATAAGAATGGTCGAGGCACTTTCAATAGAGTATTCAAAAATATTGAACAAATAAAAAAAATAAACTATGCATATTTTAAAAAAAATCTCAGTATATTAGCAACGCTCGATTCAGAATGCGTTCATGATTTTAAAATAGCGACTGACTTCTTTGCCGAAATTGATCTATCAAATGTTATGGTAAATTGGATAGTGAAAAAGGATGGGTTGACTTCAATCAACAATGATATCTTGAAGGATATAACATATAACATAATTAATCATAATCATAGACGAGTGCCATTTCTCAATCTTATGAATAAGCTTGACTGTATGCGTCTCGACAAAAGTAATTTGAATGATATGAAAATTCAACCTTGTGGCGCAGGAAAAGTACTTCTAGCAATCTCACCTTCAGGCGACCTCTATCCTTGTGAACAATTTTTAGACAGAGTAACTGGCAAGATAGGGGATATTTTCAATGGGCTAAATACGAATATAGTCATGCAAATGCATTGTGCATTAAATAATAAAGTATTGCAGTGTCTCGACTGTTGGGCAATACGTTTTTGTCCTTATAATTGTTTCTTCGTACAATTAGTATCAAAGTATGATTATTGCGATTTTATAAGAAAACAGACCGGAGATATTATGAGAATGTTTGTTGAACTTGCAGAAAATGATGTCGACAGTTACGTAGAATTAATATCTTATTGGCATAGTAGATCGGAGAAAATTAATAAATATGAATACTGCGTTGTTTGACAAAATAACAAAAGAGTGCATACATCTGTATCCATTCAAAGTAAATGGTGATTATTTTCTTTTTGATACAGAATCATTAAAGGTTGCTTCGATACCACAGGATATATATAATATTATCAGTTCAATTATCAAAAATCCAGTTTCTCTAAAGAATAGCACATTAAATGAATCGTATTTTGAAGAAATCTATAATTTTGCAAAAAGTAGACCGGTCTCACTGTTAAAAGATACTTCCTGTGTACTCGATCGTTGCGGCAAATTTTCAGACCTAAAAACACTACGGGATTTAACACTAATTGTTTGTGAAGCTTGTAATTTAAAGTGTGAGTATTGTTATCTTCGAGATAAATTAGATAAAAAGACGTTTATGGATCGAGAAACATGCCGACGAGCTATTGATCTCTTCTATCAACACGCCGACAAATATGTTCACATCAATTTTTATGGTGGTGAACCACTACTCAATTTTGATATTATTAAATACGCTACAGAATATGCAGTAAAGACGGCTGGGGGATATGGTATTAGCCCATCATTTGGTTTTGTTACAAATGGTACGATTTGCAATGATGAGATATTAAACCACTTGACAAAATATAAATTTTTAATCAGTATTAGTCTTGATGGCCCTGCAGAAATTCATAATCGATTCAGAAAGTTTAAGTCGGGAGAATTAACCTTTGATGTAATAATGAAAAATATTGAGAACTATTTTTCTCATTACGGTAATAAAGAAATCATCAGGTTTGCGCCAACAATTTTTTACGATAACTATAATCAACTTGAGACAATATATGATTTTTTCGTTGAATTGGAAAGAAAATATGGAATAAGTTTTAATGCATTCAGTGACATACAATATGTTATAGGTAAGACGTTATTTTCATCAAATAAAGCCAATGGTTTTTGCACCATGTTGTTAGAATATGGTAAGTTAATTTGGAAAGAAGCAAAGAATGAAGGTAAAGTAGATAAGTTGTTTACAAAGGTAAGAATACCACCACATTTTTTCAAATCGATTTTCAGGAATAAAATAGCAACTTCTAAATGTGGTGCTGGAATCAGTGCAATGGTGGTGTATCCCGATGGTACTATAACAGGTTGCAAGCAATTTGATTCAGCAACTGTTCGTGGTCTCGATTTATCATGGGGCAATGTATTCAAAAATGAATTCAATGATGAATTGCGACTTTTACCTCTAAAACCTACTCATACTGCCTTACCTAAAGCATGTAAGAGTTGTTTCATAAAAAATATCTGTACAAGCATGTGTCCGGGTTTAGCTTATTATGCTAATGGTAATTTCGCTGAACCGGATCAACGCATGTGTGAAGTTCAGAAGACTTTCTGTAAGCTTTCAATATGGTTGGTTGCAAAAGCTCTAAAAAATAGATTTTCCATAACAAATGAACTGTTAGATTACCGTATCACATTTGGATTGAGGCCTAGTAAAGATGAAAGCTCCTGTTGATTTTACAAAACTTAAACAGCACATTGAATCCAAAAATAGTGCTTTAGTGACACTCCTTTACCAAATCTTGAAAGAAAATGGCGAACATGGTTTAGAAAAGGCTGCTTGCAATTTTGCCAATATTGCAGCAGGTTATTGCAGGCGGTTTTTAAAAAGAGATAAAATTACTACCATTGATGATGTTATTCAAATTTTAAGTCGGACAGAATATTTTGTTATATGTGGTAATGCGGAATCGAAAGCGATTAATGAAAACGAGATGGAGATAAAAATATATGATTGCCAATTTGAGAAGAATAAAGTACTCTGCGGTTTTACTTATAATTTTTTACTTGAAATTTTACGCCAGATCTTCGAGAATAAAATGGTTATAGTCACCAGGAAGATACTAGGCGAAACTGGTAAATGTTGTTGCTTAAATTTTGAAATAAAAAAATTTCAACACATCGAAGTATTACACTTACACTAGAATCATTGAGTATTCTTTCTATTATTGTTGGGTTGTAGTAAAATGCACCAGTTTTTTAACCAAAAAAGTACTCAAAAAATGTTTATAAAAAATACAAAATTCCAAGACTTTCTCCTCGGTTAAAATCGTCATCTTGGGATCTATTTCTTCCGCCTATCCATTGAAGGGATTGGCTCCTCTATAAAAAAGATCATAAAGCTGGAATAGAAAGAGCAACTGTCTGGTGCATAGTGACTCTGTACACCAGACAGTGTGTACAACGTATTGTAGATTATATTACTCTTCGAGCTTAATCCGTTTGACTAATGGACTAAAGACATCTTTAAATTTCATCAACATCGTTGCTGTCCAATCAGCTGTCTGGCCAGATTTTTCTGCTTCATCATCTATCGTCGCATTGATCGTAGTATAGATACGAAAAGCATTGGAATCAGGTAAGTGATCCCAGATTAATTCTTTTCTTACTTGCTGTTCAATCCTGTATTTCATTGTTTTTAATTGATTGAAAACTCTTTCATTATATTCACTGATACCAGTATCTACGTAGAGTTCCACTCTGACAGTGTCATCGATCGTAAAGCATGAACTGAGTGAGAAACCAGGCTTACCGATTCCTATAGACCACCACGATTGAGGGAGAACCTTTGCATGGGTGAAATCAGGCTGCTTACTGAAGATTTTATCACGCACCTTCTCGAAAAATTTGAGATACAGCTTATTCAACGAAGATACTGCGGCGTCTTGTGTAGTATCGGAGTATTTTGATATCGGCGGACCAGCAACAACATTAAAGTGAGGAGCTAAGAGTGCTTCATCGTCTTTAGCTAATTGGAGTTCAACACCGTAAAACTTCATTGTTGTGCATGTTGCATTGAGCCATTCAATCGCATGTTTATGTATGTCATCAAATTCGTGGGCAATCCAAATGATGATACCTGCCTCTCGAGTTGCTGCATACGTAATGAGTTTTCCTAAAAACCAGTGGTCAGACCTACCAGCCTGAACCTCGATGATTGTAACCAATTGGGACATATGATCTGTTCCAATGAGATCGAGCCGAACATCTTTTTCATAATGTTCTTTGGCATCGATTTCAATCTCAAGATTCAGTTTTTCGTTCAGAACATCAATACTTTCTGCGATCCAAGGAATGAGGTCCTTTACCTCTTGTTCTTCTGATTTATCTACTAATGGCATACGTACCTTCCCTCTTTTAAGGGGGACACCCCCTCCGTAGCAAACAGGATACAGGGAACAGGGAGTTGGAAAAAGTGATTATTTTATTAATCACCTATATCCTCGTTTCTATTTCCAAACACATTCTCTTTTTTATATTTCACAGTGGATACTCTCTAATTTTTTATTATGCCATAAAAAGGGGCGTTCGTCAAGAGATATATGTGAGTTACTTAACATATTTAACCTCCACATACGGGATGAGATTTCCTTCTTCCACTGCTACTCGTTCGTCTTTTTTTCCAAGGGTGATCGGAACTTCAACGCGCTGGTACTGCATACTTGGCCAATAGGCGACTTCGACTTTTACGACATAGTCTCCTGATTCTATCTTTTTGCGATCAATATCTTTCATATCCCAGACGTAAATGTGGTGGCCTAAGTCGATGCTCGCACCAGTCACGCCATCGACGTCGCTAAATTTTGAAGAAGATGACCATACCGGAAGGTTAACCTGTTTTTCTTGAGCATAGCCACTGAATCCTGAAACGTAAATAGTTTTGGTGAACTTACCGTTTTTATCTTCAACCCACACGGCTGTTTGTGGTGCTAGTTCATCACGGAATCCAAGGACAAAATCTATAATGACAACTGGTTTTTTATAATCTGAAGGATCAATATGCTTCACGTGAGGATTCAAATTGTCAAAGACAAACTGTGCTGCATCGTAGTCTGGATATTGAGATACAATCTCAGCCCAGTAGGTCATTGCCTTTTTCTCGTGTGCCCTTCCGAGCCAGTACAAGGCTTCAGCCTGCATTGCCTCAGAAACATCACTCTCTAGTACCATAGTTAAATCATCCATCCCTTGATCGAGCTTTCCAACAAAAAATGGCATTTCGATGCCTGCCACTCCTCGATAAAATCTCATTTCAATATCATCAGGTGCAAGGGTAACAATTTTGTCAAATGTCTCCATTGTTTCAAAGGCAAGATTCGTATGAAAATCTGTATCCATGGAGATCTTCGGGTTGTATCCTTCCTCTTGAATTTCTCCCAAAGTGACCGCAAGCAATTTATAGACATTCACATTTGACGGGTCTAAATCAATCGCTTTTTTCAATATTTTTTCTGCCTCTTCATATTTTTCATTATCAATATAGGCTTTCCCTAATTGGAGTAGAAGACCTGGATTATCCGGGTCGTTTTCAATTTTTTCTTTGAAAGTAATGATTTCCGGGCTATCTGGTTTTTTCACTTTGTTATACTCATCTCGCCATTCTTCAAATTCAATAATTTCATCGATGTTCTTTTGTGCGTTATCTGCGTCTTCTGTTTCTGGAGCTATTGCTATTATTTTTTCGTTCAAGAGTTTCGCCTCAGACAATTCTCCCTGTTTTTGATAACCAGTCGCTAAATATTGATACACATACATGAGTTGGACTTGTGTTTCTACATCAATAGAGTGCTCAAGCATATTTACGAGATATTCCAGATCGCTGATACCTATTTCTAACCGGCCAACGAATTTTGGTATGACTACACCCCAGATCCCTCGATAAAACCGTGCAGTGACGTTATTAGGATCAAGGAAAATTGCCTTATCCCACATCTGGAAAGCCTCCTCAGCCAGCTGCATCATTCCAGAAAAATCGTGCATCCTCTGTGCCTTTTCGCTCATAAAGATCCCCAATTGGGCGTAGGCATCTGCATTATTTGGATATTCTTGTACTGCCTCTTTCATTGTTTCAATTGCTTGGTCAAGATTATTGGATTCCTGATAGGCCGTACCCTCGCTAATATACTCCTCGAGCGTCTTAGCCTGAATGAAGTTTGTACTACCTATAATAACCAGAGCTATTAAACATGTTACTAATTTCTTCATGGTTTTCCTCCTCATGAATTTTTCTCAAAAAAATCAGGGCTTCAAAGGGGAGATCCTCCCCTTTCATCTCTTGGTTGGTCAGTCCACTCAACATTTTCCTCCTTTAGAGTGTCATTGACACTCTTTGCTTTCAGTGATTAAAAATTAAGATTACAGTGATTAAAAAATCAGAGGAAAAGATTAACAAAGTATACAAATTATAAGACTAATGTCAATCTATCAAGCTATATTTTCACCAGGATAGAAAAGATTTCTGGTTTTTTTCAGAAATCTCTGTGGAGTGTGTTGACAGTAGTTATCAGTAGTATATAATAATTTAGGGTATTATATGCAGCACAAAATTATTGATCGACGCTATAAGATTGTAAAAAAACTCGGTACTGGTGCCACAGGAACAGTCTACAAGGTGCACGATTTAAAAGATAAGAAGATTCTCGCGCTTAAAATACTATCGAAAAAGACATTATCACCTGAAACTGTTCAGCATTTTAAAAGAGAATTTACATTACTCGCTGGACTGCACCACCCGCATTTATGTTCAGTATATGATTTCGGAACCCTGCGAGACGGCAGAAATTATTTCACGATGGAGTACATTGATGGTGAGAATATTTTTAAGGCATCACGACATAAGACGTATAGAGATTTATATCCTTGGATTGTACAGCTCTGTCGTGTATTAGAATATATTCATGCGAAAGGACTCATTCATTATGACATCAAGCCGGGTAATGTTTTGGTAGCAGAGGGCAAAGAGTTTCGTCCTGAAGCGACGAGAATCCTGGCAGGGCAAGGAGCAGAGGGAAATAAGAAACGCTATGCACAAAGTTCTATGCTCCAAGTTAAGTTAATGGATTTCGGTCTTGCTGGTGAAGAACGGTTAGGGAGCGGAACATTGATAAGAGGGACATTTCCTTACATTGCTCCTGAGGTGCTCAAAGGATTATCGGCTGACCATCGCGCTGATCTTTATTCTTTAGGTGTCCTTTTGTATGAGCTATTTACGCGGAAACCGATACGGCGGAGATATGCGACCCTCAATATGCTGTTGAAAGAAAATATAGATCGTGAATTCAAGCGTCCATCAACGGTTAACCGTGATATACCAAAACAACTAGATACATTGATCATGCGGTTACTCAATCCTGAGCCAAGTGCACGTTTCAGTAGCGCTAACGTGGTAATAAAAGAGATCAATGCATTTAGCCGACTCAAGTATAAGCTCGAGACTGCTCAAACCATTGAGGGTTATCTCTTGAGTAGCCAGTTTGTGGGTCGAGATAAGGAAATGGAACTGTTAAAGACGATGTATGAGCGTGCTCGTCACAATCAGGGTTCGTTTGTATTAATTATAGGAGATGCAGGTATTGGCAAGAGTCGGATACTCAAAGAGTTTAAGGTATATTTACAGTTACAACATGCTCACTGTTTTACTGGTTATGCCTACAAGGCGAAAACTGATCCGCTCGACCCACTCCGTAATATCTTTTGTGAGCTCATCACTCATATTCTGGATGAACGAAGTATATCCAAGGAACGTAAACTTTCACTCACTATTTTGTTTAAGCTATTCCCTGATTTAATTCCTCACCGTATGAAAGTGAGATTACCCACGCTGACACCGCTGGCACCAAAACAAGAGGAGATCAGAAACTTCGAAGCACTTACCGAGTTATTAGCATATTGCGCCTCATGTTTGGGTGGATTCGTAATTACGCTTGATGATTTACACTGGGCTGATGATTTAACAATCAAGTTTTTAGAATACTGTGGTCGTAGTTTAGAAAATAAGAATATTTTTATATGCGGGGCTTGCCGTAGGGTAGAGATTGAGAATCGGCCGATGCTTCGAAAGATGATATGTGATTTGGAAAATGAGCATCGGTTACATCGCCTTGAACTAAAACCATTAACGTTCAAAAATCTGTATGCTTTTTTAGACTCAACAGTGACTCCTTATACGAATTCTCCTGAGCTCGTAAAGTATCTTATGAAGAAAACAGGGGGTAATCCATTCTTTGTTGAAGAAATAATGCGTACAATATTACGAAAGCAGAGTGTGGGTATTGCTACGAAGTTAAATGTTTATGACCTCAGACACATAGCAATTCCTGAAACAGTTGAAGATGTTGTTCTTAGAAGAATGGAAGACTTAGATGATAATGCTTATACTGTTGTAAAGTACGGAGCGCTGGCAATCAAAGAATTTACCTATGATATGATACAGCAATTGACCGGATTCGGTGAGACTGTACTATCGCGGGCATTGTGGGATTTGAAGAGGCGACAGATTCTGATCGAGGAAAATCATAAATACCGATTTTACCATACTGCCTTCGCTGAGGCTTTTAGTAAACGATTGCAGGTTAAGGAAAAAAAGATTGTATATCATAAGATCGGTACGGTTTTGGAAAAAATCAATAGATACGATAGACAACGTGTGGTTGAAGATCTAGCGTATTATTTTATAAATGCCATGGATAAGAAGAGAGGCATTAAGTATGGCTTGAAAGCAGCACGGAAGAACAGAGAACGCTATGCCCACGCACAGGCAATATTATTTTATAAAGATGTGAGCGCACTTCTGTCAGGTGAGAACCGTGGGTTACATTTTGATATTTTATATGAATTGGCAAATACTGAGGTTGCTGCCGATTGCTACGATGATGCTATTAAACATTATAGCAAGGCATTAGGTCTAAAGGTTGGAACAATTGAGGAAAAAATTAAAATTTTACTTGGGATAGGTAATGTTTACGCTCGAAAAGGAGAGTATAATAAGACATTACGTATTTGCAAGAAAGGACTTAGGGTTTTAAAAAAAATGAAGCACAGTAGATTAAGGACCCTTTTAAAAACAAATATTAATGTCGGTTTATGTAGAGCATTTATAAAAGTTGGTGATTTTGAAAAAGCCAATAAATTCAGTTTTGATGATTTAGAATTTTTAAAACATGAAAAGGGGAAAGAAGCGATACGGTTATTGGTTGACGTGTATAATAATTTAGCGGCAATTGAAAGCTTTAAAGGTTTCCATGGCAAAATTGATTATAATAAGGCTATCTTTGCTTACAAACAAGTGTATAAATACAGCAGAAGATTGAAATCAGAACAAGGAATTACTGGAGCATTAAATAATCTTGGTATTTGTTATCATTATACCTATGATTTTAATAAAGCTTCTGATTGTTACCAAAGGGTAGCTCGGATTTCTGGGAAGATAGGAGATCAATATAGTTTGTCAATTGGTTTGCTCAATATGGCTTATATTCTAATGATAAAGGGGCGATATTCAGAAGCGATAAAATATTTTCAAAAAATCTTTTCAATTTCAGAAAAAATTGGGAATCCATCAATAAAAGCCAGCTCGTTTATTAGACTCGGTTTATGTTATCACGTACTATGTGATTACGAAAAGGCGAAGCAATATTTATTGAAGGCATTAAAAATTTTTGAGGCTATAGATTGGCAAGGAGAAAAGGCAATTGTGCTTAGGATCATGGGTGAGGTTTACCAATCAATGGGTCACTACACTCATGCTCTCAGATTTTACAGAGAGGCGTTAAAGATTTTCAAAAATATCAATCATCAACGTAAAATTTCAGACATATACATTGACTTTGGTTCAGTATTTATACAAATGGGAGAATTCTCAAAGGCAGATAAGTATATCACCGATGCTTTTAAGATTATCACTGCTATCGAATCAAAAGAAAATGAAATTGATTATTACATAATGTTGTGTAGAGTTAATTTAATTACAAAGAATTATGATGTCGCTTATAATGACTATAAGAAAGGAATAAAGTTAGCAGAAAAAATCGGTTTCAAGCTACAGATACTTCAGCTTCTTATTTTAGGTGCTGGAGCCTGTTATCATAATAAAAGATATTCACAAGGAGTTAAAATTGCCAACAAGTCTATAAAGATGGCAAATGATATGGGTACAAAAGATTTATATGTGAGGGCACTTTTAATAAAGATAAAGAACGGAATCGCGGCGAATATTCTATCAGAGATAAAAGCTTACAATATCTTGGACGAAGCAATCATGGTTGCTGAAGAGATCGGGTGTCCCGAGGTTCTCTGGGAGACCTACTTTGAATACGGTAGTGTTCTCCAAAAGCAGGGAGAGTATCTTGAAGCATTGGATTATTACCAGAAGTGTATTAGAGTATTTAGCAAGGTAGGTGGTGCAATGAAGAATGAGTCATACAAACAGAGTTACCTTGAACGTGCTGATCGTTATGCTATATATACTGCCGTGGAAAACATCAAGCGAACACTGAGTTGACCGTGGGTGAGATTCCTATTATACTATAAACCACATGAAGAAGAAAAAGAAATTTGCGTCTATTATAAAAAATCATGAGAGAAACATCGAGGTGTTAAAGAAGAAAATACGACACGAAGAGATCCCCGGCGAAGTGTTAAAAGAACAGCGCTATTTCCGTTCACTCCTTGAGATCACCCGTTCGATTAATACGCCTCGGGACTTTGACCAGCTGCTCGAACTCATTGTCGATTCAGCGATGATTCTGTCCAGGGCAGAACGTGGTTTTCTAATGCTCTTCAATAGAGAGGGCAATTTAGAATTTAGAGTGACACGGAACATCGACCGAAAAACGGTTGAGGAAGGAGAATTTAAAATTTCACAGACAGTGGTGAATAATGTTCTCGAAACGAGTAAACCACTCTTTTTAAGCGATATCTATAAGAACAAGAAATTTAAAATCAGCAAGAGTATCAAAATACTGGCATTACACATGGTGATGTGCGTTCCACTCAAGGTGCAGGAGCGTCTTTTAGGAGTCATCTATGTTGATTCACACACAGAAACCGAACGTTTTACAAAAATAAAGGAAAGGATATTTGAAGCATTCGCTGCTCAGGCGAGTGTTGCCATCGAAAGCAGTTATCTCTATGACTCGAGCGTACGTGATATGCTCACTGGTCTGTATAATTACGGGTATCTTCGTTCACGCCTTGAAGAAGAAATTATGCGCACCTCTGGTCATAGGAAAGAGTGCATATCATTGCTCATTTTTGATGTGGATAATTTTAAGTTAATTAATGATTCATACGGTCATCACTTTGGCAATTCAGTTCTCGTGAAGATAGCACATGTTATTAAGGGCACAGTGAGGAAATATGACGTGCCTGCCCGCTATGGTGGCGACGAGATTGCTATCTTAATGCCTGATACCAATGTGCAGAACGTACAACTCCTTGCCCGACAGATACGGAAGAAGGTTGCAGATTTGAAATTCTCAATTGGGGCAGCATCTATTTCAATAACCACGAGTGTCGGTATTTCCATTTTCCCCATCACCCAAATCATTGATGGTGAAAGAGTTTTTGTTGAGGCTGATCATGCGCTTCTTATTGCCAAAAGTAAAGGTGGTAATCAGATTGCCATATTCAGTGTACGTAAAGATGGAAAAAAATACGAGCCTGAATTAATTGGTGTATCTCAGGCAATAGACGAGGTGAAGGCAATGGCTTCCAGACTTGCTAAAACTGATATTACTATTTTAATCATCGGAGAAACTGGTACCGGTAAAGAACTCATCACGAGGTTAATTCATCAAAAAAGTGTACGATCGGACAAGCCATTTGTTGTGCTCAACTGTGGTGCAATACCTGACAGTCTTTTAGAAAGCGAACTCTTTGGCTATGAGAAGGGTGCCTTTACTGGCGCCTACAGACAGCATAGGGGAAAGTTTGAGGTTGCCCATGGAGGGACAGTCTTTCTTGATGAGATTGGTGAACTGCCTTTGCATCTCCAGGTAAAGATCCTGCGTGTGCTTGAACAGAAAGAGATCGACCGCATCGGCGGGAAAACACCAATAAAGGTTGATGTAAGAATCATTGCAGCAACCAACAAAAATTTAGAAGATGAAGTAAAAAAAGGTAATTTTCGGAAAGACCTTTATTACCGATTGGCCGTTGCGACGATATACATTCCGCCACTGAAGGAACGGCCGGCAGACATTGATTCACTCGGCAACTACTATTTAGAGCAGCTGAACAGACGGTATGGCCGGAATTTTCTCGGTTTCAGCGAGACGGGGAAGGAGGCGATGATCCATTATTCCTGGCCTGGCAATGTACGCGAACTCATTCACCGTATCGAACGTGCAGTCATCATGAGTACAGGCCAGTATCTTGGTGCAGCGCACCTTGGTTTAGAAACAATCAAACAACCACAGGAGAAGACACTGAGAGAATCGAGAGATGAAGTGGAGAAAGAGACCATTGTACAAGCCCTCAAAGACAATGATTGGAATATTACCCATACATCAAAGAGATTGGGCATAACTCGAAAGGCATTGAGATATTTAATAAAAAAGCACGAAATTATTAAGACCCCACATACACACGAATAGATGTAAGAGACCGTGGTAATTTTCCATTAATTAGTGGGAATAAAGTAACCAGTTAAAATCCTCTAAAAATCGTTGATTTGTGCACTTGTGTCGCATAAAATACGGTAAATTTACCATTTATATATGGATGTCTGATATCCCAACTATTATCGAAAAAATATAATTAAATTCCATAACTTATTCATAGTCATCAGAGACGCGACTGGCACGGTTTTTGCACATTGACGTAGTGATTACTTTTTCCTTTGGGTCATTTTTCAAAAATAATTGAAAATAAAGGATAGTTTGTACAAGGAGGTTATCATGAAAAGCAAAAAGAAAGAGAACCATAATAGAGTAAATACCTTAGTTTACTCTTACTGCTAGTATTCCCATCTATAGCCATGGCATGGATACAGATCGATTGGAGTACAATGACAGCTTACGATACTGAAACAGGGTTTGTCTTTAGACCTGGATACATGCGTTGCGAATTTGCAGGTGATTTACCTGGTTATGTCGAATTTATCCTTGTTGATGGCATCGAATGGATATTCCTTGTCCATTGGTAGACAAAATGAAAGGGATGGCAATTGCCATCCCTCTTATTGCTATCTTATGACGAGTATCTCATATTGAAGAGCACAAAAAGGAGGTTGTGTATGAGAGGAAAAGTGGTTATGAACGAACTGATAAAGAGTGTGGAGTTATGAGCAGTGGAGGGGAGGTATAGAATAATGATAGAGTCATCCAAGAAGATTAGTTAGGTAAAGAAAGAATACGTAGGATGACTATGGAGAATAAAATGAGGAACTTACTAATAACTATATTAATCTTTTTAACCTATTGTTTTGGTCAATGTAAATATCTAATTCAAACAAATATTGACGGGCTTTATTATTTGCGGGATGATAATTTTGGCGAACCTAGTCATCATGAAGGTTCTTTATTGCGTATTCCTGCATCGGAGATTGAATTAACTCAGTGTGACCGATGGATTAAATTTCCTTTTGGTGAGGAAGGAATATATCTTGATACTAATAGGATTTCTAGTATCTATTATCACGTCTGGTTTAAACGCAGTGGTATTCCTGGGGTGAATGAGATTTTTAACATTGGCTATAGCACTGACAGGACCCACCATATGGACGAGTCAATAGTCATCAATACAAGTAACTATATCTCTGAAGTAGATGATTTCAGGTTGATCTGGGCAATACAATCAACTGATTCAAATATTGCCTGCTTCGAAGGTGATGAGATTTATAATTTTACTATTGTATGTCAAGGCGGATGGCCGAGGGTAAGGACAAGTCCTAATCAATGCTCCTTTGTTATTTTGAATTTGAGGAATGAAATACTTTACATGGATTGGGATGATGATCAATTGAGTAATTATGAAGAGCTCTTTGTCCTTATAACAAATCCTTATAATTCTGATACTGATAACGATGGTGCGGATGATTATGAAGAAGTGACTGCTGGAAATCACCCGGGTTTATATTTATTTAGTGATCCAAATAATTACCTCAGTACAACCGGATATAGACGAATCATAGATATTGATGCAGGTGGTCCCTATGTGGCCAATATTGGCGAGGAGATATGTTTTGTAGGATATGCATTCGGTGGCATTGAACCATATAGTAACTGGCACTGGGACTTCGGTGATAATAATACATCTGAAGAACAAAGTCCACATCATACCTTTGATTTACCAGGTGATTATTTGGTGACATTGACTATTACAGATGGTATTGGCAATTGGGATTTTGGTATAACATTGGCAGGAATAAGGGAAGAACAATATGTTGAGGAAGGTCAACTCGAGGGCATCGAGGAACCATTCATAACTGTCTTTCCAAATCCATCTTACGGGAATGTTAAAATTTTCTATAATGTAGGACAGAATGCCCAGACTGCACTGTTAAATATTTATAGTGTAACAGGGAAATTGGTCAAATCATTTTTCCTTCCTGGTGGTCTTGATGCATTAATAATCTGGGATGGTCGTGACAATGCGGGTGAAGATCTGCCGAATGGTATCTATTTCTACTCTTTTAGATCACCGTGGAAAAATGAGGTCGGAAAATTGGTGCTGTTACGATAGATGTTATAATGATAGGGTGATACTATTTTATGGGCTATTTTACGCAATCAGCTATGAATAAAAAAATGGGAAAAAACAGGGTTAGTGTTGATGTGAATACGGGTATATATTTTATTAAAAGTTTATCTAAAAACTCAACACCAGTGCGAATTGTGAAGGTAAAGTAAATGCTGGTGAGGAGTTACAAACACAATAGTGGAACAAAAAGGAGGTAGTTATCATGAAACGTTTTATCATGATTATAATGCTGGCACTGGTAGTGCCGGGTATGGTGTTTGCCCAGATTGGCTGGACTGAGTACACTGTTAGAGCAGACTTCGACGGTGCTACTTCTGTCTATGCTATTGACCTGGATGATGATGGTGATGTCGATGTCCTGGGAGCGGCGTTAGTTGCAGATGATATTATCTGGTGGGAGAATGATGGAGATGAAAATTTTACTGAACACACAATCGACAGTACCTTTGACGGTGCCTATGCTATCTATGCCATTGACATAAATGGTGATAGTGCTATCGATGTCTTGGGAGCCGCTCGTTTTGACGATGATATTACGTGGTGGGAAAATGATGGGGGCAACCCCCCTAGTTTTACCGAACATACTATAGAGGGTGATTTTGACGGTGCTGCTTCTGTCTATGCCATTGACCTGGATGACGATGGCGATGTCGATGTCTTAGGGGCGGCTATGCTTGCGGATGACATTACGTGGTGGGAAAATGATGGTAGCACCCCACCTAGTTTTACCGAGCATACCATAGATGGTAACTACGACGGTGCCTACTCTGTCTATGCTATTGATCTGGATGATGATGACGACGTGGATGTTTTAGGAAGTGGATGGAACGCAGGTATTACCTGGTGGGAAAATGATGGAGATGAAAATTTTACTGAACACACTATTGCTGGACTTGGAGACTTTGTCAACGCTATTTGTGTCTATGCCAAAAATCTGGATAATGACGACGATATTGATGTTCTGGGAACAAGTATTGAGGACGATGATATAACGTGGTGGGAGAATAATGGAGATGAAAATTTTACTGAACACACAATCGACGGTACCTTTGACGGTGCAGCTTCTGTCTATGCTATTGACCTGGATGATGATGGCGATGTCGATGTCTTGGGAGCAGCTCAAATGGCAGATGATATTATATGGTGGGAGAATCTCGGAGGTACGCCACCTAATTATGCCGGACATACTATCACCGATAACTTTGACGGTGCAGCTTCTGTCTATGCTATTGACCTGGATGATGATGGTGATGTTGATGTCCTGGGAGCAGCTGGTGAGGCCGATGATATTACCTGGTGGAAAAGTAGTTTGGTGAGCATGCATAATGTGGGCATAATCTCTATCGATATTCCATCGAGTCTTCCTTGGGATACTGTACTCAATCCTCATGCAACTGTAAAGAACTTTGGGCAAAATACCGAGACCTTCAGTGTCACCTGTACAATCAACCCTGGTGGCTATAATTCATCAACTGTGAGTTATTTGATGTCTAGTGATAGTACACAAGTCACTTTTCCTGATCAATTCACCGTTGATACTAATTCTACTTACACAGTAACTGTTTATACACAGCTAGATGGGGATGAAAATCCTGCCAACGATACTTTAGAAAAAATAATAGAAACACATGATCCTGGTATTGCTGAAGGACATACAGGAATACCCGATGTATTCGAATTTACTATACCGACAATTAGCCGAAGGCAAACTGAGATTAAACTTGCATTGCCGGTAGCAACAAAGGTTGATCTTGTTGTTTATGATGCACTCGGTAGGCTGTCAAAGACCCTCATATCTGAGAGATTCTCGGCTGGAATATACCATATTCCTACAAACCTTGACCTGCCTGCTGGTGTCTATTTCTACAAGTTGAAAACAACGTCAGGTGAGAACGACATAAGGAAGTTCCTCATTGTTGAGTGATTACGTGTATAAGGGAAGCAGGATTGGTTTTGATGTTAATCCTGGTGTATATTTTATTAAAATTTATCTGAGAACTCGACACCAGTACGCATTGTAAAGGTAAAGTAAAGATGGTGTGGAGTTATAAAAAATAATAGAACAGAAAGGAGGATGTAAACATGAACCGTTTAATAAACACTATGATATTGGTGCTTATGTTAGCACCTATTATGCTTGTAGGCCAGATCAATTGGACTCGAGATACAGTTGATGTTGTCTTTGGTTCTGGATACGCAGTCCGTGGCATTGATCTTGATGGCGATAATGATAATGATGTACTTGCTTCATCCTGGAATGATAATGTTATTATTTGGTGGGAGAACGATGGTAATGAAAATTTTACTAGAGATACAATAGCAATAGACCTACCAGGAGCCTATTCTACTTTTATGATTGATGTGGATGGTGATACAGACATTGATATTGTAAGCGGTAATGGAAACCCGCCTCGAAGTGTCGTATGGTGTGAGAATGATGGTGATGAAAATTTCACAAAACATACGATTTCAGTCCGTGGTGGCATTCCTACAGTTTATGCTGTTGACCTTGATGATGATGATGATATTGATATTTTGTCTGGCGAGAATGGCCTCTTCTGGTATAGGAATGATGGCGATGAGAATTTTTCAGAAGATACGATCAGAGTGGATCTTAATGGTGTTCGCGGGATTTATGTGATCGATCTTGATGGTGATAATGATAAGGATGTGCTGGCAGCTGCTCGATTTGCCGACTCCCTTGTTTGGTTTGAGAATGATGGCAATGAGAACTTCACCCAGCATGTAATCAAGGCAGATTGGAATGGTAATTCAGCAGTGTTCGCTGTTGATTTGGACGGTGATGATGACGTTGATGTGGTTAGTACAGCTATTAATGCGAATGACATTATATGGTTCGAGAATGACGGCGATGAGAATTTTACTGAGCACGTGATCGACGGGTATTTCATTGGTGCTGGCGAGATCTATGTCATTGATATGGATAAGGATGATGACTTAGATATTGTGGTTGCAGGTAGTGATCAACATGCTTGGTTTGAAAATGATGGGAATCAAGGTTTTACCCTCTATACAATTGGTACTGATAACGGTAGCAGTTGTTTTCCTATAGATCTTGATGACGATACAGACATTGATCTACTTGTTCTGTCAAGTGCGAGTGGTGTATACTGGTGGCGAAGCGATCTCGTAGTAACTTATGATATAGCACTAGTATCCATTGATATTGATTCTTTAGTGCCTCAAGGTACTGCCTTAAATCCAATGGCAACAGTAAAAAATCTCGGTAATAATACCGAGACATTTGACGTCACCTGTACTATTAGCCCTGGTGGGTATAGTGAAACAGAAGTAGTTACTGATTTGGTAGCCGGTGATAGCATTCAAGTTGTCTTTTCGTCTGAGTTCACTTTTAGCCCAGGAGTATATACAGTAACCGTTTATACAGAACTCGTTGGTGACGAAAATCCTGAGAATGATACGCTCATGAAGACAGTAGAAACCTATGATCCTGGTGTTGCTGAAGGGATTTCCAGTATCCCTCAATCTTTTTCATTCGGAGCGCCAACCATTACGAAGAAGAGAACTGAAATTAATCTTGCACTTCCGCAAACAACAAGAATTAATCTCGGTATCTATGATGTGCTCGGAAGACTGACAGAGACTGTCATATCAAGCACACTTTCTGCTGGAAATCACAGAATAGATATAAACCTCGATATTCCAGCTGGTGTCTATTTCTACAAGTTGACGACAACATCGGGCGAAAACGTTATTAAGAAGTTCCTCATTGTTGAGTGATTACGTGTAAAAGGGAGTGGCGATCGTCACTCCCTTTTACTGTGATATTCTACACGGGGTGGTATGTGAGCTCATACGACATGTCATCACCATCTATCACTGCCACCCCTTTTGTGTGTTAAATTGCTCTCTCTATCGCTATATATGGAAAGATATGGAAAGGAATGTATAATGTTCAGCGTGAGTGATTACGAACTGACTGAACATCAGCAGGTTGTTTTAGCACGTGTGAATCAGTTGAGATTGTTCTATAGAGTACATGCCAATCTGGTTAAGCACGTCATCGATGCATATCCTGATATCATTGTTTTGGATAAGAAAAACAAGGTGCTATTTATTGAACAGGTTGCAACCGAACATTCGATTACAAAAAGCATAAAAGATAAAGAGTGGACACGTTTTGCTCGTCTCGGCTACCCGTTCAATTTAATCATTCCAAAATCGAAAATAATGCAAGTGAAGGAATTAATAAAAGAGCTCACGATTAATAGATTATATTACTATGAGCTCATACATGTTGATATTAAATTCAGACACCTCAGTAAATAAATCATTGATTGGGATATAGTTTCTTCTTTACAATGCTTTTGGCATTTTTCTGATAAAAATAAGATTGCAATGTCAGCCCAACAGTAGTGTTAAAATAATTAGCTCGGTATATCGATTGTTAATACACTATCAACCAACCGATTCTTATTTTCACCAGGATAGAAAAGATTTCTGGTTTTTTTCAGAAATCTCTGTGGAGTGTGTTGACAGTAGTTATCAGTAGTATATAATAATTTAGGGTATT
>Ga0209636_10002249_pt1 | contig 19675 bp, 19 predicted proteins | sample DeeMarSWOR152_54_FD_187464 | JGI IMG/M metagenome (GOLD analysis project Ga0209636, IMG submission 187464) | Marine sediment microbial communities from White Oak River estuary, North Carolina - WOR-1-52-54 (SPAdes) (version 2) | ecosystem: Environmental > Aquatic > Marine > Intertidal zone >... | reverse complement strand
TAGGTTTCTGTAGTGCCAGTTCTGACAAAATAAACAGTCGAGGCTGCAACTTCCATAAAATACGGCGAGATTCGCATGATCTGTTTCTGCGCCCTGTTTATATGCGTATTTTGGGTAGCCTGCACCTGTGCATCCGGGACAGAACCACCATGCGACACAGTTGGTGGGTAATGGGTCGTAATACCATTGAAGAATCCCTTTCTGAGGGGTTCCTCCCATTCGAATCAGTCGACCGCCTGTATTGAAGACCAAACCACAAAAACCTTTGCCGTCAATGCCAATTTTGCAGTCGTTGGCACATACACCACATAAAATTCCTTTTGGATCTTTTGGTGGCTTCGGAGGCAAACCAAATTTTTCTCGACTTTCTGCATGAACTTTATCCGTTATGGCTAACGCTTCTTTTGGTTTCTCTCGGATACATTGGAGGCAAACTCCTAAGCGGCTGGAGATCAGAGGCGAGTTATTATTGCAAATCTTGCACTGCCCCACCGATCACACCAGATAATGTTAGGCATCGCCTGTTTTTAGTCGTTGTCTTTCAGAAAAGGAAAGTTTAGTCTGTTATCTAGCTGGTATTTCTTGGTGGCGCTTGTATTTGTTGGCTATTTCTTAATTTTCGGAACGTATATGTTGGCGCTACCACATGATGGACAATACCGTGGTTCTTTATCTCCCTCATAGGACCATTTATGATTGCACTTGAAGCAAACCCATGTTGCCAAGTTTTTCACCAACATCTTGTAATACATTTAGTTCTTAAATATTTGTGTATACCCAAGTTCAAATAAGACATGATCAATCAATCGATCAGAATTTCTTTTTAATATTGTTAATATTCTCAATGTTAATGAGTAATTTCCTTCTCCGTAAAGGGCAATTGTCTTGACATTAGATAAGCGTCTTCTCCATCAGCGTAATAACTTCTATTTTTTCGTGCGATTCTGAAACCCATTTTTTTGTAAAGGTTTATAGCTGGGGTATTGCTCACTCGAACTTCCAGAAAACATTCTGTTGCCTCATGTAAGAGCATGGCTTGCATTACCTTCCGCATCAAGGCGTATCCGATGCCTCGTTGTTGGTATTCTGGAAGAACTGCGAAAGAGATCAGATGACCCTTTTTCGTAAGCCCTATTATTTTGAAACTCGGTATCCCTCTTTCAATGCGGCACATTGCATAACCTACAACTTTGTCGTTCTCTTCTGCAACTACGAAGGTATCTGGGAATCTTTCGTATAAGTTTGTAAAGAAGAAGCTAGAGTAGTTTTCCGGCAAGCAGATGCGATTTATCTGCATCACATGTTCTAGGTCTGCCGGTTTAAATCGTCTAATTTTGAAAGTGGTTTGCACAGATATTCCCATCGCTAAAATAGTAGTGTGCAAATTAAATGTTTACTATAGTAGGTTCCTACGATTACATTGTTAAAAACGATCAAATCCACATAACGTTAAGGTTTAAGTGAGATTTATCCCCAAGTTTACATAGAGCAATTCGAATGTTGGAAAAGATAGATGGCGAAAACGAGGAGCAGAGTGATATTTCACGTTGACATGGACCACTTCTTTACGGCTGTTGAGGAAAGAGAACATCCAGAATATAAAGGCAAACCAGTTGTTGTAGGCGCCGACCCAAAGGAGGGTGAAGGACGAGGTGTTGTCAGCACCTGCAATTATGAAGCCAGAAAATACGGTATACGGTCCGGTATGCCTATCACCAGAGCATGGAGACGATGTCCTAACGCAGTTTATCTGCCTGTCAATTATGACCTCTACAAGAAGGTTTCTTCTAGAATCATGATTATTCTGCGTCGGTTTGCAGATAAGTTTGAACAGTGGGGTCTAGACGAAGCTTTCTTAGGTGTTACTTCAAAAGCCAAAGACTTAGAAGAGGCCAAGCGATTGGCACAAAAGATCAAGCGAGAAATCTATACTAAAGAGAAGTTGACTTGCTCGATTGGTATAGGACCTAACAAGCTTGTAGCGAAAATAGCTAGTGATTTCAAGAAACCAGATGGCCTAACCTTGGTTGAAGAAAACGACGTGAAAAGTTTTCTTTCACCTCTGCCGGTTGAAAATTTGTTGTGGGTAGGCAAAAAGACCAAGCGGAAACTCAACGCTATGGGTATTAAAACGATAGGAGACTTAGCCAACTTTGATGCATCCGCACTCATAGAGAAATTCGGGGTTATGGGCAGACAAATGTATCTTTCAGCACAAGGAATCGACAAAAGTGAAGTTCAAGAACAATGGGAAATCAAATCAATGAGCAGAGACACAACCTTTGAAGAGGATACATCAGACACTAAGATCATACTGAAAACTTTAGACGCTCTCGCAGAAGACGTACATAAGCAACTCATAAAATCAAATTTCAGCTTCAAGACAGTCACGATGAAAATTCGATACAAAAACTTCGAGACACACACTCACAGCAAGACCTTACCTTTCATAACGGACCGACTCAGCGACATCCGAAAAACAGCAGGGGATCTAATACAGGCGCATCTTCAATCTGACAGAAAAGTGAGATTAATTGGTGTGAAGCTTTCTAATCTTGTTTCCAGTGAGAAACAGAAAAAACTAATCTGAGAAGAATCTAGTTCATGCAGTTGCCACTCATTCCGTAGTTTTCATGACCGGCAGAGTAAGGTTTCCATGGGGCATAGCCCAAACCTTTGCGTTCTTGCCCGCTAAGTTAAAGGCGTCACGTAAGGCGTCGTTCACTGCGGCGGCTGTCTTCAAGTTGAAGACGTTTACAGCTTGATAATCAGGCATCACAGAGACGAGAATTATCTTTGCTCTTTGTAGTGTCTTCAAAAGATAGTAGGATTTGTGCCCACCCAGAACAAAACGTTTCTTTATCTCCTTCTCCATATCTTTCAAAGTTTTGAACTTTACCATCCATTCATGGAAAACTTCGTTTCCATGGCCTTCTGGGCATTCTGCAACTAAAACAATGACTCCGTTTCTTTTTACTGCGTTGAGGGCGTTGTCAACTCCTTTATAGGCTTGGTAGAGATCTATGTCCAGTGGATACCCTCCTGAACTTACAATTACGACGTCTGCTCTTTGTTCGATGGGTATCTTATACATTTCATCCACTATTCTTACGCCTTCATTGAATACTTGTTCCATGTCTCCAGCGAACGCTTGAACTATCTCTTGTTTGCTGTTTGTGACAATGTTTAGAATGAAGTCAACTTTGGCTAGTTTTGCTGCTTCCACCATGTCCTGGTGAACAGGGTTTTCTTCTAATATTCCTGTTCGAGCTTTTGGGTGTAGAAGGTTTGCGTGATTGTGTTGTATGGTTTCTGCACCGGAGATGCCTGGTAAGACACTTTTTCTTCCCCCACCATACCCAGCATAATAATGTAACCCGACATCTCCTGTGAGTATTTTCACATCGGCTTCAGCAAATATTTTGTTTACATAAACCTTGGTTCCAAAAGCCTTTGTTTTGCCCAGAAAAACTAGGTCTTTAGCCTTGTGATCATGATTGACTGCTTTTATTCGGTTAAGAATCTCTTCGCCTATGAGTTTTTTCATTTCTTCTGGTGTTACTGGTCGGTGACTGCCACAGGCGAAGATTATGGTTATGTTTTCGTCTTTTACGCCTCCTTTATTGAGTTGGTTTAGGAGTGGTGGCAGCATTAGGTGGCTTGGAGTTGCCCTAGTGATGTCATCGACAACGATGGCGACTGTGTTGTTTGGTTGGGCTATCTGGTTAAGGGGTTTTGTTGCAATTGGATTGTTTAGGGCTTTTTCGATTTCTGCGTATGGATCTGGTGCTGGTGGTTTCTCTTTTGGTTGTATGGTGCCTAAGAAGTTTCGTGTTGGGATTCTTGCGCAGATTTCCGTTTTGCCATAGGGTAACCATACGTCGACCATGTTTGTTTCCTCTGAGTGGTTAGATGTGTTTCTACTAGTTTCTTTTAAGGATAATGTATAGCATGTGTTGAATTGTTTAGGAGGACGTCGTTGGAGCTGACTTGGTTGAACAGATGCATACTGGAAATATTCCTCTAGTTGGATATACACCAACCCCTGAAGAAGTGAATGTTGGGGCTCTTCTCGTAGGGTCGTAGCGGTGATGTAGGGGGGTGATCCAGCCAGATTAATGGAAGCGAGAACCATATGAAGATTATGACTATGATTTGTTTACTTATGATTCAAAACCGCAAAACTTTTATCAAGAATATGCACATATAACTCTATTGTATGTGTTAACTTGTGAAGAGATGATGTTGTGAGTAGGATTAAGGTATGGTTTGGCTGTCATTGGAAAGTTATGTGTTTAGTTATATCTGTGGCTTTGACCTCAGTTTCAAGTGTTTATGCCTACCTAAATCTCTTCAGAGCCGAATCGTCTTCAACGCCTGACAGCTACGTTTTCTATCTTTGGAATGACTACATTAGGAATGGAACTCCAGTGCGCATAGAAATATCGTTTGATTGGCAAGCGGAAAATCTCTCCATGACCGTTACGGTGAACGACGACGAATACAATAAATGGGATTATCTTGGTCTGGTTTTTGACATTAACAAAAACGGCAAAATAGACTATGGTGGAAAGGATGAACCCTGCATAGTTCATGCCAACAACCTGACACGCGTCAGAAAGGGAGTTTATTTGCTGGAGAATGGTTTGTTTAGTTGGGCTATGATAGATCCGATGCCGAGCAGTTTCCACACATGCATATTTGACAAAGAAGTTGGATACACATTCAAAATATCATTACGAAGGCAATCTATAAATGGTGTTGAACCTCCAATGCCAATGCACATCTGCTTCGTCGACTATGAAAATGAACTCAAAGTCCCCTACACTGCAGTTGGAATCTGGGTGCAGTTCATGGTGACATAATTGAAAAAACCTTTGTTGTTAATACTCATCCTGCTCGCCTGTACAGTTTTCGTTCCTGTTTCTCCAGCAACGTGTAGTCAAGACGAAGAAGTTAATATTTGGGCTTTACTTGTCGGCGGAACCACTGATCCAATTCCTGCTAGCTAAACAAAGACAACTTTCGCGATAGCATAAGTTCTTTAAAACCCTAATTCATATAACTATCCAGCGAGAGAAGATAGATGTCAATTGAAAGTTTAACTCCTAAAAAAGGCGAAATCGCCTTTGTCTGGTTCAATCCGTATTCTGGCGTTGCATTAAAGACGCCAACAAAAACCTTACTAATAGACCCTGCAGAAATAGATCCCAAAACCTTTAGAATAGTGGACGCAATTCTCGTCACCCATGAACATAGCGACCACTGCGACCCATACGTCATAGAAGCCATTCACAAACGAACCAGCTGTCCAGTAATCGCAGATTCCACATCCGTAAAAAAACTAAGAGACATAGTCCCATCCAACAAACTATTCGAAGCCCCCATAGGATCTGAACATAGAATTGGTGGTACAATCATTCGAGCAGAACCCTGTAAGCATCCAGCCGCCACCCCCGTAACCTACTTTATCACAACCGAGGACAACGTGAAAATCTATCACACAGCAGACAGCCAACCCCACCCACAGATGAGTCAAATAGGGCAACGTAACCCACCAGACATCGTATTTGTTACAGTAGGTGCACCTGCACCAGGCACCTCACCCAGAACAGGAATAGAAATTGTAAAAATGGTCCAGCCTAAAGCAGCGGTTCCCTATCATGCACCCGCATCAGAACTAAACCGATTCGCTCAACTCCTTTCAGAAGAACTTCCAGAAATCAGATGCATACTTACCGAACAAGGCAAACCCTACAAATATCCTTAGAAAAGGGATAGTCCATGGAAAAAGAAAGAGAAGAAATGAAAGCAGAACTATGCAAGATTCTAACGAAAATAGGTGCCTTGAAATTCGGAGCCTTCAAACTCGCAGGCGGAAAGGTGAGCCCCTACTACATCGACCTTAGAATTGTCCCAAGTTTCCCTGACGCTTTTAAGAAAGTCTGTGACCTTTACATCAACCTCATAACAACCGACATCGGAACTAAAAACTTCGACCGAATCGCAGGAATCCCAACCGCCGGCATTCCCTTCGCATCCATAATCGCCCACCATCTCCAAAAACCTTTCTTCTACATCCGCCAACACATAAAGTTACACGGACGAGAAAGACGGATCGAAGGAATATTAATGCCCGGCGACCGCGTGCTGTTGATTGACGACCTCATCACCTCAGGAAAATCCTTAAGAAACGCTGCTATGGCAACCCAAGCTGAGGGCGGTGTAATTAACGACGTAGCAGTGCTAGTTGATAGAGAGGAAGGTGGAAAAGAAAACCTTGCCAAAGACAACATCAAGTTGCATTACTTGCTGAAGGTAAGCGAAGCAGCAGATAAACTCTGCCAAATGGGCACTATCACAGAAGATCAATTAAAGACTATATTGAAGCAAGTGAAGAAGAAATAGGATCCTTATCACTATATTTCATACATAAGGATTCCTTCTAAAGAGATTCATTTGGAAGAAAACCTGTCTTCTTCATTGCTGCCACTATCCTGGATTCATTCTGTTCAAAAAGTGCCAAAGCGGTTTTCCCTTTTATATGGTGTGTATAGAAGTAAGATTGCTTCCTTCTAGCATATCTACGGTAATATCCTTCTTTCTCTAACTCGCTATCCATATGTTTCAGAAACAACTCTATCTCCTCCTTTGATGGGTCTCGGTAATTATCAACATGCATAACAGTTGAAAGGGGCAATCTAGGCCTTGTCGGCGGTTTCTCATCGGGATAACCAATGCAAAGAAGCATTAGAGGCAAAACGCCCTTTGGAAGTCCAAGAACCTCAATAACTACCTTGTTTGCAAGAGCCGAACCGATGAAAACAGATCCTAAACCATAACATCCAGCAGCTATTGTCATGTTTTCGGCGACAAGACTTGCATCAATTATACTTAACAATTTCAAGGAATAACCGTAGCCGTGTTTTAGGCAATGATCATAATGAAGGTAATCTAAAGCCTTAGCAAGTCTCCGAACGTCTGCGCAAATCACTAGTGCAACTGGTGCATCTCGAATGGGCTTTGGAACTCCACAAGCATTCCAGACTCTCTCTTTCTGTTCAGCATCTTTAACCCATACTACAGTGTAGGTTTGAAGATTACATGCTGATGGTGCACGCTGTCCTGCCTCAACAATTCTCGAAACGACTTGATCAGCAACTGATTCAACTCTAAATTTTCTAATAGTTTTTCTGCTGAACAGTAATTGTAAAAACTGAGCAGGGCTCTCAATCATAATGATTCCCAAACCTGATTAACTGATCAGACATAGATATTGCCACGTTTATAAAATTCACGAAGAACGAGGAATGCTCGAAAATTTTAATGGTTGCTTATTCATAATATATTAGTTCTTGATCTTCCAGTTTTTGATGAAGTTTATTAACCGCCTCGTAAACATCCTCCTCTCGTTTAGCACCTGTACAAACTAGTTTTCCACTTGCAAACAAAAGAATCACCACTTTTGGTTCATCCATCCTATAAATAAGACCTGGAAACTGCTCTGGCTCGTACATAGTTCTTCCGAGATCATAAGCTGATTTCTCGAGGTCAATTGTTCCTCCTAAACTCGCGGAAGCAACTATGTTCTGTATCTTGAGTTCGGGTTTGCTGATTATTATTATGCCACTCTGCTTTAATTCTTTAATAACCTTCATCACAGCTCTCCTTGCCTCCTTCTCCGATTTGGCACCTGTACAAACCATTTTTCCCGAGTTAAAAATGAGGGTGGCAGTTTTGGGTCTTTTCAACCGGAAGACTAAGCCGGGAAATTGTTCGGGGCGGTACTCCACACCTGGATATCCCTTCACCACAGCGTTCAGATCAACTCGTTGCTTTAGAGTTGCTGATGCAACTACGTTTTCTATGTTCACAGAAGCCCTAACTTTTGGCAATCATAACCCTTCTTTACGTGACAGTTACTGCGATTTTTATAAAGGCTTAACTTAAAAACATTTGTGCAATAAAACTTGTGGTATGAAGGGAGTAGGAGGGATGGGGGGCCCCCTTCAGCTTCTAATACGGATCTCTTCCTTCTCTTCAGCATTTACATTAGCATTTTACTTCTTTTCTTAATATAGGGCTTACTTCAATAATAACAATATGTCGATTTTATCCAGCACATAAGCATGTAATAGTTGAAGAGCCCCGCAAAAGTTTTGGAGTTGATCATGATTATCAAAGTTTCTTTTAAATGGGATTTTTCTTATGTCATATTCTCGGGTACGGAAGCATTTTCGTTGGGTTGAGTTTTCTTTTTCCAGATCGGAAGGAATTCTGCAAATATTAGAATAACCATGAGTGCAAGTATTATTATCATTCCATAGGGTTCTCGGACAAATAATGGAATGTGTCCAATTAGTGGTATGTGACCTACAACTTTGCCAATTAAATACTCTTCTGAAAATCTCTCTTCGGCGCCTTTAGGATTATTGTCTCCGTGAGTTGTGAAATACCAAATACCATTGTTATTCTCTTTCTTTACGGCTCGGTGCACAATAAGTTCCCCAGGTTTTCCAATAGGATTACCTTCAAACACGATAATGGTTCCGTTAGTGTAACTAACATCGATTTCACTATACGGAGCTTCTAGCCCGCCTTGGACTACAATGAGGTCGCCGACATTTAGGGTGGGTATCATGCTTCCTGAGGCGACTGCAAGGAGTGGATATTCAGTTTTCAACACTGCCTTCAGACCGTACCAAAAAGCAAAAACACTTACTATCATTATAATTAAGAATATAATGGTTTTAATATACTCGCTTTTAAGATTCACTTTCAATTTGATTGCATCTCTGTTAACTGCCTCTAAGAGTCGAAATATTTTGAGAAGTCCATTATCTTTGTATATTAAAAACTTAACGATTAAACCTAATAAAAAGGAGGGGAGATTGTATTCTTTTCAGTTGGAGTTATGCCCTAATCTTGCGTTTACTTAAGACTTTTCTGAAAGTTCCACATTTGGGGCACTCATAGAGTCCTATTGTTAATTCAGTCTTCATGCCTGTTTTGTCTGGGCGTCCGGCCATTGTCCAAGGTTTTCTTTTTTCCTTTGCTTCGGCTCCACATTTTGGACATTTAACCATTCGTTTTTCCTCCATCATAATCGACTATCATGGTTTGAATGTTAATGAATAAAAGATTTTCCATTACGAAGAATTAATGAATACTTGCACATTGACAAAGAAGCACAAAACAAGCCTCTTTTCTGCTTTTTCATAGATTCAGTGATTCTGTTTGTTTCGTGGCTTGCATATAAAGAGTTTAAAGTGGGGGGCTATCCATGTGATAAACGGTAGAGAGACAGTCTTGAAGAATGGTGGGCTAAGAAACGGAACATTATTTAAAGAAGCAAGTGGGTGTGTGTTAACCTTCGAGACTGGTCAAGAAAATCATAGGAGTATGATAAACATGGTTTTCACTCAGCAGACTTCGCACTAATAAAAGATTTTCCATGATTAGAAGCAAAGAGAGCAAAATTGACTTATTTTAAGGCTTTTTTTGTTATCCAAAACGCTTTTACATTCGCTTTAATTGTATCTTTTAGGTCTTTAAGAGGTAAACAGGCTTTGACAGATCGTTCAATGAATGCTTTCGGGATGTTAGTTAAACCTATTCGTCGGCTGATTGAACAGAGAGGATTCGAGGTTCCTACTGAGCCTCAAGAGAAAGCTATATCTAAAATCCTTGAAGGAAAAAATGTGCTTCTCATCTCGCCTACTGCCACTGGGAAAACCGAGGCCGCGGTTCTCCCTGTTTTGAGTATGCTTATTCAAGTTCCCGAGAGAACTCTAGGAATCAAAATTCTTTACATAACACCTCTCAGAGCCTTAAATCGAGATGTCCTTGAGCGCCTTGAATGGTGGTGCAACAATCTGGACGTGAAGCTGGCTGTCAGACATGGTGACACCGATGTGAAAGAACGTTCTAGGCAGTCTCGAAATCCGCCAGACATGCTAATAACAACACCAGAAACTCTTCAAGCTATAATTCCTGGCAGAGTGCTGCGTCAACACCTTCAACAAATCAGATGGGTAATAGTAGATGAAGTTCATGAGATGGCTGATAGCAAACGAGGCAGTCAACTTTCGTTAGCTCTTGAAAGACTACGATGGATAACTGGAAGAGAATTTCAACTAATCGGCCTCTCTGCCACGATAGGTAGTCCCGAAAAAGTTGCCCAGTTTTTAGTAGGTAATGAACGCCCCGTTGAAATTGTGAAGGTGCCAGTTGCGCGACTCATGAAATTAAAGATTCTTTTTCCAAAACCAACCTCAGAAGATTATGAACTTGCTTCTACTCTCTTCACTCATCCTGAGGTTGCTGCTCGACTCCGCATTATACGTAAGTTCATCGAGAGGCAAAAGTCGGTTCTCCTTTTTACTAATACACGTGCAATCTCCGAGGTTTTAGCTAGTCGATTCAAAGTTTGGGACATAGACTTTCCTGTTTCTATTCATCATGGCTCTTTAGCTAAGCCGTCAAGAATTGCGGCTGAACGGGGATTAAAGAATGGTGAACTTAAGGGTCTTGTCGCCACATCTTCATTGGAGTTAGGGATAGATGTGGGGCGAATAGAAATGGTCATACAATACATGAGTCCCAGACAGGTAACACGCCTCATTCAACGTGTCGGAAGAAGCGGGCATAGAATTGGACGTATCGCCAAAGGGCTCATAATCACCATGGATTCAGACGATACCTTGGAAGCCATGGCTATCGCCCGTAGGGCAGAAAAAGAGGAATTAGAACCAGTTGACATACCGCAAAAACCCTATGATGCTTTGGCGCATCAGATTATAGGTTTACTAATGAAGAAGAAGCGGTGGTATTTCTACGAAATTTACGATCTTTTCAAGAAAGCATACCCGTATCATGACCTCTCTTTACAAGATATAGAAAAGGTCTTGACCTACATGCATTCTCGCTTTCCGAGACTTGCATGGGTCTCCTTTGAGGACATGCTCGCAATAAAGCCCAGAAGAACCAAGGCAATGTATGAGTATTACTTCGAAAACCTCTCTATGATTCCAGACGTAAAACAATATCTTGTTGTTGATGAGACATCAGACAGCGCAGTAGGAATTCTCGATGAAGCTTTCGTCGCCGAATACGGAAAACCTGGAATCAAATTTATCATTCGTGGAAGCCCATGGAAAATCATCAACGCTTATGGTGATCACATCTACGTTAAACCAGTAGATGACCCAACTGGAGCAATCCCGAGCTGGATTGGAGAGCAGATTCCAGTCCCATTTGAAGTGGCTCAAGAAGTTGGATGGATTAGAGGTTTTGTTGAAGAACAAATTAAAAGTGGAGTAAAGGCTGAAGCGATTGCTGCTAGATTAAGTGAGAGATACCCTGCAGACAAAGAAACGATTTTGCGTGCGATTTTTGAAACAGTTGATCATGTTCAAAAAGGCTATCTCATCCCCACTCATAAACGCATTGTTGTTGAGGATTGGGAAGATTTTGTTATCGTTCACGCTAATTTTGGTTCTCTCACCAATCGTGCCATTGCTCAGTTAATTGGCCACATCATATCTGAGCAAACTGGCTATACCGTTGCAGTTCAACATGACCCCTACCGCATTTTTATTCAAACTATGGGCACCACAGACGCCAACAAAATTGTTGGTCTGTTTAATGAACTGAAGGAAATGTCCGATTCAACTATTCAGGAGTTGCTTACGAAAGCAACTGTGAAGACGGGACTCTTCAAGCGGCGAATGGTTCACGCAGCCCGGAGATTCGGAGCACTAAAAAGATGGGTGGATCTCAGCAAGGTTAGCCTCCAAAAATTGGTGAAAAGTCTTGAGGGCACCGCAATCTACGATGAAGCACTTAAAGAAGTCTTCACAAAAGATTTAGATCTTCACCATACTATTCGGATTCTCGACGAAGTTCGAAGGGACGAAGTTGAGGTAACGAGACTTGATACTGGTGGAATTGCAACTCCAGTTGCCCGTGTGGGTATTGAAAGAGTAAGTATAAAGACAGACTTAATTCCTCCTGAGAGAATGAGGCTTATACTTGTTGAGTCGACAAAGGCGCGGCTACTTAATGAGACTCGTACTTTCATTTGCACAGGTTGCTGGAACTATGTAGAAATGATTTGCATAAAGGACTTACCAAACAAACCAGTGTGCCCACAATGTGGATCTACAGCGCTTGGAGTGCTGAGAAAGGATGAAGAGCAAGTTTATTCGCTTCTAGAAAAGAAAGGTGAAAAACTAACGAAAACTGAGGAAAAAATAAAAGAGGGGGCTCAAGAGACTGGACGATTGATGTCTATGTATGGAAAACTAGCAGCAACCGCGCTTTCTGGAAGGCGGCTAAAAATCTCCGATGTTGAACAAATTCTCAAAAAAGAAAAGGAACTTTCAGATTGTTTCTTCGAGTTAGTAATTGAAGCTGAACGCACTGCCTTAAAAAGGAGATTCTAGTAGCATTTTCCCTTTTTTTCTTTTTAGCATTTTCAAAGATAGTTATTTGAAATTCTGAAATTATAAAAAGAAATCTTAACAACAGAAACTTGCAACCTTGTTGGAGAAACACAAATTGGAGTTGAGCCGCCAAAAACTACGACATCACACCCTTAACAGATTTAAATACATGCGAACATGTGTTCTAGCAAGAGAACTCTGCCTTCTAGTGCGTGCAAACCGAGTAGTCTTCAACCTTAAAGATGCCCAAGCTTGCTGCATTTACATCGCCACCTTGTGCAAAGAAGCGGGGTGCACAGAGCAAAGCAACTTATGCAAAAGAGCCGCAAAAGAACTTCTAGAAAACGAAGAAAAATACTTAGAACTCTGTCAAGAGAGTTGCAAAAAATGTGGGCAATTCAGACAGCCCCAACACAAAAAAACCTCATACGTTGCCTAGCCAATTACAGGCCAAAGATAATCACCGTTAGAAAAATATAATAAGAAACATTATCTAGTATCAAAAACGCCCAAGGAGATAACCAGAATTGTTTGTTGCACCGTATGTTTCCACACCTCTTCCAGTGGTCCGCCGAATGCTTGCTCTCGCAGAACTTAGACCAGGTGAAATGTTTTATGATCTAGGTTCAGGGGATGGCAGAACACTTATAATGGCAGCTCAAGAATTTGGAGCGCAAGCCATTGGAATCGAGCTGAGAGAGGACCTTGTCAAACGAGCATCTAGCGCAGTTCTTCAACTAGACCTCGATTCTAAGATTAAGATTGTTCAAGACGACTTTTTCAAGGTAGACTTGAGCCCAGCAGACGTCGTCTTCTTGTACCTCACAACAAGCGCAAACGATAAAGTCAAGCCAAAACTGGAGCAAGAACTTAAACCGAGAGTCAGAATCGTGTCTCATGACTACGAAATCTTAGGATGGACCCCTTTTAAAGTCGACAACTTCTGCGAGAACCCGAAACTAGGCTATCCATCACACACGCTATATCTTTATAAAAAATAGAATCTTCCGTTTTCAATCAGTTCTATGAGTTAAATCTTTTTTAGCTTCCTTCTTAGGTGTTGCTCATAAATTCTTTTTAACAAATTGATAGTTTATAAGGAACCTTTCATTTTGAAAATTATAGATACTTTAACATTGGCGGTTATGAATGGAACTCATTCCTTGGAAGTACGTGAAATCCTGGAATTGCATCGCTTGTGGTGTCTGCTGTAAGGGTTTTGATGTTGTTTTGGGCTATAGGGAATGGGTGGAAATTATTCGGAAATATGGAATAGAAGTTACTCAACCTGGCATAACAAAATTGTATTTAAGAAAAAGAAGTGATGATAGTTGTGTTTTCTTAAGTAGGTTTTACGATATGTGGCTTTGTGCTCTTCAACACATGAAGCCTAGAGCGTGTAAACTTTGGCCCTTCAAAATCTATGATGAACCCAAGTATGGTAGAACGGACCAGGCTTTTTACAAATTAGATGGTAAAAAACTTTTCATTTACGTGGATCCATCTTGTATAGGCATAACATGGGGAAATCCTACACGAGATTTTGTGTACGGAACTCTGAGGGAGTTCGTTGAAATCGCTTTAGGGTCGTGTGAAAAACAATCTTATTCAACCGCCCAGTTGGAGAAACGAATATTCCCGCAGAAACACCTTACTATTAGACGTGATTTTAGAAGACTAGTCTAAAAATGATGATTCTATCAGTCACAAATTTTTCTTTCCGCAATCAACAACAAGTTTTCCTTGTTTAAATACCATATTTACAAGATTTAATCCAAAACGATATCCTAGAAATTTGTGATTAGGGATGTTTAGCACGATGATGTCTGCTTTTTTGCCAACTTCTAGACTTCCAACTTCGTGGGCTCTGTGAATGGCGTGGGCAGCATTTATGGTTGTTGCTGATATGGCTTCTGCTGGAGTCATCTTCATTTGGTGACAAGCCAATGCGATTACTATCTGTAAGGTTTCAGTCCAACAACTTGGGTTGTAGTCGGTTCCCAAGGCAGCGGGCACTCCCAGATTTATCATTGTTCTGGCGTCAGCATATTGTTCTTTCATTAAGGAGAAGGCTGCACCCGGAAGCAGTACTGCGATAACTCCTTTTTTCGCCATTGCCCTTATGCCTCCATCAGAAGCAAAGATTAAATGCTCTGCTGAAACTGCTTTCACTTCTGCTGCTAATTCTGCACCACCACTATTTGTCAGTTCATCGGCATGCAATTTTGGCTTTAAGCCATGTTTTTTGGCGCTTAGCAGAATATTTTTTGACTGTGCTATATTGAAAACTCCTTTTTCGCAAAAGACGTCACAGAATTCTGCCAACTTGTGTTTTGCAACTGCTGGAATCATTTGGTCTATTATGAGATTTACATATTTTTGTGGGTTATTTTGGTATTTTGGTGGGGTTGCGTGGGCTCCTAGAAAAGTGGGGACGATGTCGACGGGTTGCTTTTCATTTAGGAGTCTTATAACTTCTAGGCATTTTATCTCATCGACAGTTGTTAATCCGTAGCCACTCTTTGCCTCTATTGTGGTTGTTCCGTGTTCCAGCATAACTTTCAAGGTTTTGCGGCAGTTTTCAACTAACTCCTCCCTGGTGGCTTTTCTCGTCTCTTTTACAGTTTTTAGTATTCCTCCTCCTTCCTTCAAGATTGTCAGATATGGTACGCCTTGAATTCTTTTTTCAAACTCGTCTTCTCTTGAACCTGCAAAAACTAGGTGAGTGTGAGGGTCTACGAAGCCAGGCATAACTACTTTCTCAGTAACATCAAATTTTTCTTTTCCGACAAATTTGCTTTTGATGTCTTCCGTTTTTCCAACCGCAACTATCTTTCCTTTGTTTATGGCTAAACTGCTTCTCTTGATAATCCCTAATTCTTTCATTCTTTCTCCTATGAGCGGTTTTTGACTTGCTCCTTGCAAAGTTAGAAGTTCATTTGCGTTCTCAATGATTAAATCTACTTCTTTCTTAACCATTTAGTAGTTCATCCTTTTTCTAGGGCTTTTTTCACCGCAATCTCGATAATTCGGTTCTCGTCTAACCTATCTATCTTCAAATAATATTTGGTTGCATCAATTATGGCTTGTAGTGGGACCATGCCGCAAAACTCGGAGCTGATGATTTGAACGTTGTATCGTTTTGCCTCAATCTTAATTAATTCGAAAACTCTGTGGAGAGGAGTTCTCTCAAAATCACTTATACTTATTCCGATTTGAGTTATGTTCTTCTCTGGAATCTTGACGGCCATTGCCTTTACATAGGTTAAACCTCCCTTCTTTGCATGCAAAGCCTTAGCGATCTCTTTGGCTATTTTTAAATCTGCAGTGTTCAGATTCACGTTGAACCCTACCATGATTTTTCTAGCGCCTGTTATTGTTGCGCCTGCTGTGGGATGAGGGGAAGTGGGGCCAAAGTCTGGTTTTCGCTCTGGCTTTTTCATCATTTCTGAGAGTTTTTCGTACTCTCCTTTTCTAATCCAGTCCAGATCGCTTCTCGCGAGGTTAGACGCTGCTTCTCCATATAGATAGACTGGAACATCACATTTTTCTGCAAGTGCTTTTCCAAATTTTTTTGCTAGTCCAATGCAATCTTGGATTGTTGTGTTTTGAACGGGAATGAACGGCACAATGTCTACAGCCCCGATGCGTGGATGTTGCCCTTCATGTTTGTTCATGTCTATAAGTTCAATGGCTCTTATGGCTGAGTTTAGTGTGGCAGCAGAAACTGAATTTTTACTTCCGATGTAAGAGACTACAAGTCGATTGTAATAACTATCATAAGTATGATCAAGAATGTAGGTCTCCTTGACTTTTCTTATCTCTTTTAATATGGTTTCTACAACCTCTGGATCTGATGTGCTAAAATTTGGGACACATTCAACAACTTCTTTCAAGACATATCCTCTCTTGGTGACATTGAATAATTATGAACCTTCTTAAGATTCTTTTTACTATGTTTACTTGTGTTTGATAACCATGCATTTCTTCATATCTCTGGTGAAAACGGAAAAAACTTTTTGATTTTTTCATCAACTGCCGAAAGAGACTTTGGTTTTAGCCTTCCAATTTCAGGATAGTCATTGCTTTGGGTTCTGTTGGTTCTCAATACGGTGATAGCAGTTGAAAACCTATTTTTCAACATTAGATGGAATAACTTGGCGACTATCTTCCCGTTATCGTCACTAGGCGCCGTTGGAAAAAATAGAAAAGAAGAGTGTGATTAAGTTGACAATTTGATTTTAACAAACTGCAGTTTCTTCATTATCTATAGAGTGGAATAATTTAGTACTTGCGTTTACATCAATAGTATGATTCAATGGTAAAACTGATTCCATTTGCTCCTATACCACAGAGTATTATGAAGTAGGTTCCTGGGACACTGTACATGTAATGTGTGCCTCCAGACCATACAAAAGGACCACTGAGAGCTGGTCCTAGATCAACAGCTTCTATTACATACTGACCTGGCTTACAGATCAGGAAGCCAGCCCATCCAGTCACACTTATGAAATTCCCTCCCTTTGACCAGTTGATTCGCCATTGCTCTCCTTGGATAGAGAAGATAGAAGATGCCCATTCATGATCTGCTGAAAGGTTAAAACTTGCCATATTGTGCCATGTTTTATTTTGGAACAATATCGATTGGATATCAGAGATATCGGATTGTATTGTCGAAATTTGTGGTTGATAAATAACAAACCCTAAGCCATATCCTCCCCCTAATCCAACTAGCAAAGAAACAAAGACCAAAAAACTGAGTCTTTTTTCCACATTATCACCTCCTCATGGACACACCATTATTTCATTTCAACTTGTACTAAAAATTTAAGCCAACCAACCTGTGAATTTCAACCGTGGATTGCTGGAAGGCATTAACAGACTAAAAGCAACTACCCTTTCATCCCAGAACAATATATACTTCATTTGTCTTAAATTCAAAACCAGCAAGCATATATATTTATTTCTGCATAAAATTAGACAATGATAAATATTGAGGAGGAGAGTTTAACATCTATAAATGGAATTCTGGCAAGAGTTTAATTGTTGTTGGTGTAATGTCTCTTTTATTCGGAGTGCTTTCTTTGACTCGATTCTATCAAAGCGTTTCCATTGTGAGTTTTTTTGTTGGTGTGAACCTTTTGGTTGTCGGCATCTTTGTACAGATAACAGGTCCATTAAGGCTAAAGATTCCATCCATTGGGGAACTGGGGTTCATTTTGATATATGTCTCTACAAATCTTGTAGCTATTGCCGGATTAACAGCGCTTTTTGCCAGTCCATATATTTTTGTAACGTTTCAAACATGGCGCGGCACTTTTGATTGGCGAGGTTACCCATCTATATTCCCCCAAACGCGCAGATTAGAACTCTCCTTGCTACATCCATATGCATGGCTTTTTACGCCTCTAGTTAACGTTGGATTCTGTCTTTTTATTGCTGGTTCTCTGCTGGTGCTTTACAACGAGTTTCATTGAAAACTGGAAAAGTTTCCTGCGTTCGAAACCATTATGATGTCCAACTTGAATTTTGTTAGTTTTTACAGAAAATCCTTTTTTGCTACTATATATTAACAATGACTTTGAATGTCAATACAAATGTAGCCTTGAGGTTCAAAAGTGAGTACTGATTTAGAGTTTGAGGTCCCTTCTTGGGAACAGATTTATGAAATGCTTATTGAAATCGCAGATAGAATCCAGAGAAACAGCTTTAAACCAGACGTAATTGTCGGAGTTTGCCGAGGAGGATGGGCTCCGGCACGAGTTATGTCTGATTTGCTGGACAACCCGAAACTTGCAAACGTTAGGGCAGAATTTTATTTAGGAGTTGCGGAAACTAAAGGTGAACCTGTCATAACGCAGACAGTTTCCACCTCTGTGAAGGGTAAAAAGGTTCTTGTCATGGATGATGTTGCAGATACTGGCAATAGTCTCCGTCTAGTGAAGACACACTTATTAGATAAAGGCGCGACCGATGTTAAAATTGCTACAATCTATTATAAGCCATGGAGTGTTTTAACACCAGATTACTACATTAAGAAAACCAGTCTATGGGTCATTTTCCCTTGGGAAAGGAAAGAAACCATCCGAAACATCCTAAAAAAATATGAGCAACAGAAGAAGCCAATCGAAGAGGCTAAGAAACAACTTGTAAGATCAGGACTAGACCGAAAGCTCGTGGAGCGATTTATCAGAGAAATACTGGAAGGAAAGAAAAAAATTGATTAAAAGAATCGACGGTTACGACAAATACATTGGCATAACTGGGTTCAAAAATGTCCAAATTGAGGATACGAAAGGGTTCTTGGATGGTATCCGAAGGAAAACTAAAGGTGTTTCTGTCCAGTTCTTCAACGCTAACTTGATAGCGGGACCTGAGCATCTCTACTTTGCTGCTTTAAACGCCTTGAAGGCTTTTGAAAGCAACATGGGCATCTCAAAGAGTTTGGCTGTTGAGACACTTCTTTATGCTTCTGCTCAGAGACAGATTAGTAAAGCCGTAGAATTGCTTGGAATTAAAGCTGACTCTTCGGAAGTTGCAGTGCTTGTGCTTGCTGAAACAGAAGCCAAAGTTCGTGAGACTTTTGAAGCTATTTCTGAGTTTATTCAGGGTATACGTGATGACAAGGTTATCGAATTGTCTGATGAAAAATCTGAGATGATCAAGGAACTTTTTGGTATTTCTAAACTTGAACTTGAAGCGAAGTTGGAGAAGGGTTTTGAAAAAGAAGCGTTAATAAACTTGGTAATAGAACACATGGCCCTGCTAGCGATAGAGCATTAACGAAACTTTTCCTTCATCACAGAAAAAAAATCGCCGGGCTTCATAACGGATATTCCAGTGAATTTTCCAACAATCTCTACAAGAACTATCTTGTCAGGATTTTGTAAGTCAACTCTTCTCTCAATGTTTGCTGCCACAGTTTCGATTACGTCCTTTGTTGAGATTTGAGTGAATCTCTTTTCAACGGTTACACGGAAGGATTCATCTTCATTTATTTTTGAAGCTAGCTCTATGACTGTTCTCTCGATGTCTTCGAGTTCTGTTCGCACAACTTTTTCAATGGGTATTATTCGAAGCGTGTATCGGAACTCCCATGGGCGTTGTTTCAGTATGTCTCGGAACTTTTCAATTACATCGAAAGGGTTGAAGGCTGTTTTTGCTGCTATTAGCCCTGTGATTCCAGTTTTGTCTACGGTGGCGGCTGAGTCTCCTATTTCTCCTAGTAA
>Ga0209636_10002248_pt1 | contig 19679 bp, 15 predicted proteins | sample DeeMarSWOR152_54_FD_187464 | JGI IMG/M metagenome (GOLD analysis project Ga0209636, IMG submission 187464) | Marine sediment microbial communities from White Oak River estuary, North Carolina - WOR-1-52-54 (SPAdes) (version 2) | ecosystem: Environmental > Aquatic > Marine > Intertidal zone >... | reverse complement strand
GGGTATGGAAGAAGAATGTCGGCTGGTTGTGGATTCCCGGTTCCTCATTCTCTCCGGCCTGGGTATCCTGGAGCTTCTTCGGAGAGTACTGTTCGTGGAGACCTTGGTCGTTCTCGGACTGGTATTTAGCAGGCTCCCGTCATTTGTCTCCCAATTTTTTCTTGTTCCATCCTGGATTTCCTTGGTCTCGTCACGATTCTGCTTGGGATGATTCACTCCGCGAAGAACTGGGAGAAGATGGCTTCTCTAAAATGATTAGCAGAAACCAGCTTAAAAAAACAGCCTCCTCTACCTATCCACTGCCCAAAGCATTCAAAGGGACGCTGAAGAGGATTGGCTCTGCGTTGGAGAGCGGGGATGAACGAGTCCTGGCTTCCCTGCGCCGAATCAGTGAACACACAGTTGCTGTTAAAAAGGGAGATTTGAGTAAGACGAGGATTCATGAAAGGATCATTGCGCCTCATGAGCTTTCCATAGAATTGAAGAAAATACCTCTGTCTTCTGGAACTTTGAAAAATCCCTTGAGCGAGGCCGCAAGAATATACAGGAAAGATGAATACAGCGCTCCCTCGGAAAAGACTGTCAGTGAAGATCCAACAGGGCGGAAAAATACAGGGGGAGGTCTTAATGCAATTACTGTAATCTCCTTAACTCGGACAAAGAAGGACGCAAAAAGTGAAAAAGCCGGAAAGCGGATATCTGATCTGTTGGAGGGCCGTACTAACAATACGGTGGTTGGGCCATCCGGTGTGTCGCTGGATAGGCCTCCGCAGCAAAGACCCCCAAGGTTGAAACAGACAATTGCCCATACACGAGATTGGAATCCTGATGCCGGTGTCGCTCGAAGAGCTGGAGTTTCCTTGAGCTATTCCAGCAAGACGAATGAAATAAAATGTCCGGAACTTGGACTATCCTCAAGGTCTGTCCGCCAAAGTCGGAATATGGCCACAATGACAGGATTTTCTTCTTCCTCTTCGAGACGTGGAGGAAGTGATTCCGTCCGGAGGATATCTTCTTCCTTTTCTGGCTCAGTTTCTAGCTCTTCAACTCGAGCCGTCTCCTCGAATCGATCAAGCTCTTCAAGTCGAGTAAGCTCTTCAAGCTTGAAGAATAAAGAGGAAAGCAGCAAAAAAGAAGGAAGTTCTTCCGGCAAAACAATAAAGAAATAAGGAATTCTTTATCTGGATGAGTCAGGCCTGATTCGTTTTTTCCAATGATTCACCATGCCTCTTTCTGCATATTCAGGTTTTTCCCCTGATTTTTGAATTCTTATGGACGCCTGTATTTTTGGAGGATTTTACACAATTTGTTCACGAGACGGCAGGGATCAAAGAGTCAAAGAATCACTGAAGCAGGATGAAACCATTAGGGACGCATCAAAGCAGATGATATATTTTTGAGCAATCCTCTTGAAATCCTCAAGGAATTCTGTCCTGAGAGGGCTGACTGGTTCGGGGTTGAAGGCCAGGGGGTTGATATATTTTCCGTCCTTCTTGATCCTGTAATCCAGGTGAGGTCCGGTGGACTCTCCGGATGAACCCACATACCCGATCTCCTGCCCTTCAATGACTTTGACTCCTTTTTTTATTCCTCTGGCGAATCCTCTGAGATGAAGATACTGGGTTTCGTACCTGTTCTGGTGCCGGATTCCGACCATGCGCCCGGAAGCCCCTTTCCGTCCGGCAAAGATGACGGTCCCGTCGGCCGTGGCTTGAACAGGGGTTCCGATCCGGGCTGCATAATCTACACCGTAATGAGGACGGTAGACCTTCCGGATGGGATGGAGCCTGTTGTAACTGAAGCGTGATGTGATTTTGTCATACCGAATGGGGGATTTCATGAATGTTTTTCTCAAGGAATTCCCTTCGAGGTCGTAGTGATCCGATTCTTTTGTATCGGCATAAGTGTAGCGGAAAGCCTGGAATGTTTTGCCCTGGTTGGTGAATTCTGCAGCGAGAATATTTCCATACCCGACAAATTTTCCGTCGAGATGTTTTTTTTCGAAGAGGATTTTAAACGAGTCTCCCTTGCGAAGGTCCGCATAAAAATCAATGTCCCAGGCGAAGAGGTCAACCAGGTCGAGAGCCAGCTGCACGCCTTCGTTCTCTTCATTGACAGCGGATATGAGATAATCCTGGATAGTCCCCCATATCATGCTGACTTTGTTCTCGTACGGAATCTTTTTTATCTCGGCAGTGTAAGCGCCTTGTTTTTTCTGAATGAGGAGGTAATCTCTATCATCGATATCGTATTCGAGAGAAACGACATCACCCTTGGGATTCGTGCAGATCCTGATTTCCTGGCCGGCTTTTATTTTAGACAGGTCATAAACAGGCCTCACAGCCTCTCGGAGACTGTATATCTCTACTGGAGAGAAATCATATGGCGCCAGGATATCTGTCAAGGTCATCCCCCATCGGATGGTTCTCTTGCTTTTTTCTAGTATTGGTGAAGGTGAAGGAAATGCGATTTCTGCGGGAATCGCAGAAATGATCTCTTCGAACTGCAGTTTGCTTTTGGGCATGAAGCTCAGGATCAGAAACAGAGAGAAAGAAAAAAGCGTGAAAAGGAGAATGTGGATGCGGCGGGGTTCGGTCTTTTTCCGGTATGTTCTTATTCTGACTTTCATATACTGTTCGTTTTATCGGTGAAAGCCATAGACTTAAAAGTAATTTATTTCCTCATATTAGTCAACAGACATTATTCGGTAAGAGTTTCAATAACCTGTAAAAATTGGGAACATAAAAATTGGGGATAGCCCCCAATTATTGATATTTCTAATGAGATTGCCACGCTCCGCTCGCAATGACAAAAAGGCAGCCCAGGCTGTATCAATACATGTTATTGCGGGGAGAGAATGGATAATTAATGGATGTTCCGGCTATCATGCAAATGTGTCATTGCGGGGAGAGAATGGATAATTAATGGATGTCCCGGTTATCATGCAAACGTAACATTGCGAGGAGCGAATAGAAAATTAATGGATATCCCAGTTATCATGCAAACGTAACATTGCGAGGATTGAATGGAATGGATGTCCCGGTTATCATGCAAACGTAACATTGCGAGGAGCGAATAGAAAATTAATGGATATCCCAGTTATCATGCAAATGTGTCATTGCGAGGAGCGTAGCGACGTGGCAATCTCATACAGAAAATTGTATTTTTTCCCTTAACATTTTTATCAAAAGGCAAGTATATTAATGTGGATGAAGAATGAAGATGAATTGGTCAGTGAAGTCCTCGAAGGAAACCAATCCTCCTTTGAACTTCTTCTCCGGCCATATCGTCAGGGGCTTTTGAACATGGCTTATCGAATGACAGGAAATAGAGAAGAGGCCAAGGAAATCTGCCAGGAGGCTTTGATAAAAATCTACAAATACCTCTATAGGTTCGAAAAAGGGAAAAGCTTTAAGAGCTGGATCTACAAGATCACAATGAATTCTGCTTATGATTCTTTAAGGAAGAGAAAGAAATCCGAGGACATCATTGAAAGCCAAAAAAGGCAGGCTTTTGAAGGCGGTGCGGACCCTGAGAAGCAGTTCCTGAACAGAGAAATCAGTACAAAGATCGAATCCTGCCTTCAGAATTTGAGTCCCAAGGAAAAAGCCGTTTTTCTTCTCAGGGATGGAGATGGCTTCTCGGTCGAAGAAACATCAAAAATTCTCAAATGCTCTTCTTTGAGCGTTCGCACCCATCTATCCCGGGCCAGGAAGAAAATCCGGGCGCAGTTTGAACAATCAAATCTTGGTTTCAGAAAAGAGGTGAAAAGTGAACTGTAAGAAAGTCCGACGCTGGCTTCCGCTTATGGTGGGTAAGGATCTTTCCCCATCCAAAATCTCGTCCATCACGGCTCATCTTGAAAAATGTCCCGAGTGCCAGCAGGAATATGATTCTTATTCCCTGGCGCTCGAGAAAACAAAGGAATGGATTGAAGAGGATAAGCTGGACTGGGTGGAAAGAGAGTGGCAGCAGGCGGTTCAAGAGGCTGTTAAAGATAAAGAATCCGTGATCTCGCCTCTGGCTCCCTGGCCGTTCAAGAAAGCCTGGGCCTTTGCTTTGATGGGCGTCCTGGCTGTGGCTTTAACTCTTTTATTAGTCATAAAGCCCTTTTTTCTGGGTGAAGGAACAGCACCGGATTCAGAACTTCTCTCTCGGACTCGGGCGCAGCTTTTGGGAAGCACATTCCAGGAGTCTCAACAGGAAGTGATTAAGATGACCCTGGTTTTGCCTGAAACCGGGCAGAAAATAGTCTGGTTTTTCGATAAAAATTTTGAATTGGAGGTTAAAGAATGAAAAAAACAATAGGGACTTTACTCGTTCTTGTCTTATTGGGCGCGACTTCTCTAAGCGCCTTTGCATCAGAAGATCAGGCGCCAAAGCCAGAATTGAGGAAGGAGCTGGTCAAGCTCAAATACGTAAGAGCAAGGCAGGTCTATGAACTCCTCATGGGTTATCAGAGTGAGTATGGCCGGATAAGGATCAATGATGAACTGAATATCGTTACGATCCAGGATACTCCTGAAATCGTTGATAAGATGCTTTCGGTTGTCAATGAGATCGATGTCAAGCCCGTGGATATCCTGTTCACTGTAGACCTGATTGTGGGCTCTTTTGAGGAGGGGCTTGAAGAGGTCACTGCGGTCGGGAAAAAGACAACGGATAAGGAATTGGCCGCTGACCCGTTGATGAAGGAGATGCGTAGATACATGAGCTTTAAAACCTTGAACAAGATCGGGTCTGCCTTGATGAGGGTTCAGGATAGCAAATACTCCGAACAGATAATTGGCGGGTCCGGGTATGAGTTCAGGCTGGCGCTCACACCTCGTTATGTGAGAGAAGAAAAGGAAGACACCTTTCAAGTCCATATTGAATTGCGCCATGATAGGGTTCATAAAATGGGATCAACGACACAAACAGAAAAGAATGTTCGCCTGATTGAGACGGCTTTTACTCTGAAAAGCGGAGATAAGACTATCGTGGGTGTGTCCAAACTTGACGGTGGAGACAAGGCTTTAATCCTCGTCATCTCAGGAAAAGTCATCAAATAGACTTTGGGGAACATCCCCTATGAGACTTGGGGGCGTTTCCTCTGGGGATACCTTTCAAGCAGGAAAGTGAGGTGTCCCTTTGGGGAACGTCCCCATTTGTTTTTATCTGTCTGCCCAGTTATAACCGGTCAGGAATGCAGGTCCGGCAATATCAGCCATGATATCCGGGTTGATGCGGTAGATTGTATCTCCCTGGAGATGATAGTGAAGATGGGATTCGTTCGAGGAGAATGAGATACAGGCCGCGCCTTTTAAATAGAAGGAAGCATAGTCTGAGCTTCTGATCCCTACTCCTCTGATGAGTCCTGTGCGTCTCAAAGTATTTATATGCTTATCCGCCTCTTCGAGAACTTTTTTTAGCTCCTCTGGCTCGGCGCTGACAGCGCATCCGGCTCCATCTCCTTCGCCCACCATGTCGAAGTTGAACATGGTATCGATTTTTTCAAACTGCGGAGGGAGATGGCTGGCGAAATAAGTTGAACCCATGAGACCCGTCTCCTCTCCACCGAAGAGCACAAAGACAACCGACCGCTTGGGCTTTGTCTTCGAGCTGGCAAATGCTTGGGCGATTTCCATCAAGACGGCACTCCCGCTGGCATTATCATCCGCCAAAAATAGCAATAATCATTGGCCATCGATCTTTTTGAGATAGCTTTTCACCGAGAAGGCCGCTAATCCGGCCAGTCCGATGAGACCGATTAAGTTCGTCGAGGCCATCATGCCGTTGAACACGTCTCCGATAGACCAGGCCTCTTCGACTTTAAGGGTGGCTCCGATGAAGATAACTACACAGAAAATCCAGCGGAAAGGCCGTTTGATCCATGAGCCTAACAGATAGCTGAAAGAGATTTCTCCGTAGTAGGGAACAGCGATCAAACTGGAATATCCGAATAGAAAAGAGCTAGCCGCAACGATCAGACCCCCGATCTGGGGCAGTGCGGCGTTGAACGCCTCGGCCGTCATCGCAGTGCTGGTGAAACCTTTATCCCAGACACCTGCGACAAGGACTGTCAGAGCCGTGAGAGTGCAGATGACGAGAGTGTCGACGAACACATCTAAGGCGGCGATGAGTCCCTGTCTCACCGGTTCGCTGGTTTGGGCCGAGGCATGAAAAACCGCTGCGGTTCCTGTCCCGGCTTCGTTGGAATAGGCCCCCCGGGAAAAGCCGTAGCGGATGGCGTGTATGACCGTCGTACCCGCTATTCCTCCTGTGACAGCTGAGGGTTTAAATGCGCCTGTAAAAATGAGGGAAAGGGCATGGGGAATCTTGTGGTAAAAAATAATAATCGTGATCAGAGCACCGATAATATAAAAGAAGACCATGAAAGGGCTCAGGAATTCAGCGACTTTGGCTATGGATTTGATTCCTCCGATGATGACCAGCCATGTGAGAACAGCCAGACCTAAACCTGTGATCCATGGTTCGATTCCGAGCTGTGTTTTTAACACCAGGGCAACTGAGTTGGATTGTATGGAAGTGGTGGAAAAAAGCGGCTTGCAGCCCATGAAGAAGGCAAAGATACCTGCCAGCCAGGGAAGTCCCAGTCCTTCTGTGATGTAATACATAGGTCCGCCCACGGTCGAACCGTCTGGAGCTGTTTTTTTGAACTTCTGGCCGAGGACAGCTTCAGCCACCTTGGTGGCCATGCCGAAAAAAGCAGCCAGCCACATCCAGAAAACCGCCCCGGGCCCGCCCATGGCGATTGCGGTGCAGACGCCGGCTATGTTGCCGTTGCCGATGACCGCGGCCAGTGACGTGGTCAATGCCTGGAACGGTGAGATGTCTCCCCGTCGTTCTTTGGCGCTTTCGCCAAATTCTCTCTTCCCGAGGAGCAGGCGGAAAGAGAGCCCGAAACGGCGCAGCTGGACAAAACGGAGGCGGATGGTGAGATAGACTCCGACCCCGAGCAGAAGGATGAGCATATGCGGACCCCATACAATGTTGCCGAGGAGGCGGATGGTGCGCTCGAATAGATCCATGGCTTTTTCCTTATCTCAGTTTTGAGTCCAGGCTTATCCGGTAATCCTTTTCCTGGGCTTCAAACACTTTGTCGAGGATTCCTTTCAAGGAGGCTCTGTTTTGTGCGTCTTCTGGAATTTCGGTGATTCCGTAGCCCAGGACTTCATCTTTTTTCTTTACGATTTTCGGCCAGACCTGATGGCGGAAAAGGTCGATGCTCTGTGGGTAGAGACGGCAGCAGCCATTGAAGACTCCTGCGTAGTAGTCTGCCAGTTGACTGCCAAAGCTTTGAGTGAAATATTCAAAATTGAGACTGTCCTTGATGTGAGGGAATCTCGACTGACGGTCTTTTCTGTAGATTTCTGTGAGAGCCTCTTTGAGACGCCTTTCAAGAGCGGGCTCTTCGCGGTTCAGGAACACAACACAGACGCATTCAGGGATTTTATTCATTTCCTCTTCGATACCACTCAGGATGTGACTCATGTGGAGTTTTAAAATTTCTTTTATTTCCACAGGCTTTGTTTTTCTTCTCTCGTTGAAAGTCAATGTGAGGATGATGCGGCAGCTCGGGCATTCGTAGAGAAGCTGGAGAGTACGCCTTATGAATTCGACGAGCCTATCCAGTGAGTGATTGCGGAGGGAGAAGTACGGCTTTTTTTTGGGAATATCTTCTTTTTTCTGGAAGTGTTTGAATAATGACCAGATGTACGACCATTTCACTTCTTGCTCAGGTTCAGTTTGCAGCATTCTTTTTTTTAAACTATTAAATTCGTCCTTGAGCTGGATCCAGTCCCTGGCTTCGAGGAGAACGGTTGACCGGCAGTAAAAGGGATTTTTCGAGATAAATTTATCTGTCCTTTCTTTCTTGTATTTTCCTGATTCATCTGAGAAGGCAAAAAAGACGGACATCGAAGATAGGTATTCCCTTATTTCTTTTTTTTCTTTTTCTTTCCTTTTTTCTTCTTTCTTTTAATCTCTTCCATTACGTTCTTGTGGAGAGCTATGAAGTAATAAACTGTAAGGAGGGCGATTATGATAGCGAACCGGAGAACATTTCCCTGGAATAACGAGTAAAAAGCAAGGATGAGGATGCCGAGGAGAAGGAAGAGATGGATGAAAGCGAATATCATGTCACTTTATGTCGCTTGCAGGAGTTCAAGGCTCTCTGCGGAGGACTGTTTTCACTCAAGATGATGATATTATCTTATTCTTGTATTCGGCGGATGGAGATGATGGTGATGGTTTCCCTCGGGACATTTTCGTCATCGCCTTTGACCATTGTTTTGGCATTGGCGATCGCATCGACCACATCCATCCCCTTGATGACTTTTCCGAACACAGCATACCCGAAGCCCCCGGTCGTGTTATTCCTGTGGTCCAGGCCAGGATTATCCACGTGGTTGATGTAGAAGTGGCAGGTGGCACTGTGTATTTCGGGTGTCCGACCCATGGCAATCGTTCCTCTTTTGTTTTTCAATCCGTTGCCCGCTTCGTTCTTTATAGGAGGCTTGCCCGGTTTTTCTATTAAATTCGTAGAGAATCCACCGGCTTGAATCATGAAACCCTTGATCACGCGGTGGAATATAGTCCCGTCGTAGAATTTCTCGTCCACATAAGAGAGAAAATTTTGAATAGACAGGGGTGCTTTGTCCGGGTAAAGCTCGACGGTGATGTCTCCTTTGGTTGTTTTTATCAGGACCTTGGGATTGCCTTCTTGTCCGGGGTTCATGGTCGGAAAGGCAAAAAACAATACCAGAATGGAGATGAGTATGAGAATCCCTTTTAACATAGGTGCCTCCTTGAAATGTATCCCTTGGAATTGGCGGAATCAACATATCAGAATTGATACCCCAAATCAATGAAAAATGAAAAAAGGGGACAGGCTACTTTTTTCCTTTTCCAATAATGTCATTGCGAGCGCAGCGTGGCAATTTCGTAGAGTGAAATGAAGTCAATACGGAAATAAAAATATCTTTTTTATGGGATTGCCACGCTGCGCTCGCAATGACAGCCAAAAAGCGTTACCGAATTATGTATAAGTATATCAGGCCTTTTCCAGATGAAGAAGGGGGACAATCCCTCTTGCTATTAATAAAAGGATTGAAAGGGACAGTCCCTGAAAAAAGGGGCCTGTCCCCTTTTTTAGTTTTTGACTACAATTCTGGGGAGAAGAGGGTTGAGGGCGATCAGTGTCTTATAGGCGGAGACCCCGGCCCATCCGGCAATCTCTTCGGCCGTGATTTTTTCTGTTCCCTGATAACCGAGAAGCACGACTTCATCTCCAGGGGATACTCGAGAGTTCTCTCCGAGGAGGGCAATACAGTGATTGGCTGTTACAGCGGCAATCAAGGGATATCTTTTCTCTCGAATGAGAACCGATGCTTTGCCGATGACGTTGGGCGGATAGCCGTCCGAGTACCCGACAGGAATGATTGCGATTTTTTCTTTTTTTTGCGCGGTGTATTTTCGATGGTAGGTGATAGAATCCCCAGGCTGGAGAGCTTTGACTGTCACCACACGGCTTTTAAGCTGGAGCACCGGTTTCAAACCCAGCCTGTCTTCCTTCTGTGTCTTTTCCGAAGGGTAATAGCCGTAGATCGCAATTCCCGGCCTCACCATATCAAGATGAGAGGACGGCAGGTCCAGAACTCCGTCGCTGCTTGCGGCATGCTTGAGTCCCAATGACATGCCTCTTTTTTCGGCTTCACGGCAGAGCTCGAGAAAGCGGTTGAGCTGTTCCCGGTCGAATTCATCATCCTCGGTCAGGGTTGTCGAGATTCCTTCAATGAAGATACCTTGTAATGAAGAGACACTTTGGATGAAAGGCCAGGCCTCTCTGTGCTGGATCCCCATCCGTCCCATGCCAGTATCCACATGGATATGCACTTTTGCTTTTTTCCCGAGCTTGATGCCGGCCTGGCTGAGGCTTCTGACCTTTTCATCAAAAACGGACTGGGAAATATTGCTCTGGATGATTTTTTCGCCATCTTCACTGCGGAAAGGTCCAAAATTGAGGATGGGCGCAGAAACCCCTTTCTCCCTGAGAAGAAGGGCTTCCTGGAGCTTGCCCACCATGAGAAAATCGATGCCGTTTTTTTCCAGGTGTTTTCCAACCTCTACCAGTCCATGGCCGTAGGCGTTGGCTTTAATAACAGCCATAACCTTTACTCCGGCTGTCTTTCTTATCTGGCCGAGATTCCAGGTCATGTTCTCCAGGTTGAGTTCTATCCACGGATCATAGGGAGGATTTGAGGCCAGTTTTGTTTCTTTGATTAATGGAGCTCCAAGGCTTTCGGCCGCCCGAACAAAAACCGAAGCCGAGCCCATCCCCGAGATAAGCAAAAAATTTCTTCGTGTAATTTTAAGCATTTTAATTATTTCCCAAAAATAAGTAATACCCAAAAGGCGCCTTTCCGGTATTCCTCGTTTTTCCCGAAAAGAACGGCTATTCCATTCTTTTTATAATCAAATGTTTTTTTCTCAATCTGCTGTCTGATTTCCGCGGAGAGCTGGGAAGGATCTTCAGTAATAAAGTAGAGAAAAAAAGTGCCGGGCAGCACGGGAAGGATGTCTTGTGAAAGAGTTTTTTTCTCAAAGACTATTTTTATTGTTTTCTCAGCAGAGGTGACAAGCCTTTTATCCTCTTCAAGAGGGTAATACCCTTCACTCTCTCTCAGTTCGTTTATATTGCGGAGTATAATTTGTTTAATGTCTGTATCGCTCATGTTCCTGTATTTGTTTTCAGGGAAGAGGAGAAGAGTGATGAAATAGCTCCCGCCCGGGTATTTTGTGTTCCGGTTGAAAGCCACGCCCAAGCCCGCGGTTTCATAGATTTCATCCAGAATTTTGTTTTTATAAATAGGTTGAATATCTTCCAGAGCCGGTGAGGTGATAAAGTGATATTGGGTATTACCGAAGTGGCTTGGCAAAGGGGGTGGTCGACGGCCCTCAATCATATTCAGTGAGCATCGACGCGCGTAGTGATCCGCATCCGGAAGAAAACTGAGAGGGATAAGGAAATTCTTCCGTCTCAGATCGTTCATATCTCTTTGAATCTCCCTCTTGACTTCATTTTCATCCCTGAGAACCGGAGACCTGCGGAAGTCTTGTGTGATGAAATAACCCTTATTTTTCTTGAGGAATGCACCGATTCCGACCTGGTCGAAACTCGGGTCGAGTATATTTTCTCTATGCCCTGGGCTTTCCATGAGCTTTTCATGGATGAGTCCAGGCTGAAAGCCGTTGCTGAAGGCAACGTTTTCCCCAAGCGCAATAAAATAAAACTCTTCATTCACGACACGGTCCTGGTAGGATCTTCCATCGGTTGAGGTGTGAGAGATTCTTCCGCGGGAGGCCATGTCTTTGCTGTGGGCGCGGGCCAGTTGGCTCAAAGCCGGAGAAAAACTGAGTAAGTGAAGGCCACGATTCTGCCTTTCTTCATTAATCAACTCAAAGAGTTTCCGTTCAAGAGACAATAGGTCTTCTTTCGTTGAAGGGAGATCTAAGTTCTGTGGCGAACAGGCAGGGCTTCGAGGAGAGAGTGCGAACACCAAAAAGAAGATTGAGGCAAGTCGGGCAGCTCTTTTCACAAGATTCATAATTTTTGCTTTACTTTTCGAATATTTATCTTAACATAAAGAAAGAAAATGTGAAGAGGAGGTCAGAATGAGAAGTAAAAAACTGTTATCATTTGTTTTAACCTTTAGTTTTCTTGTCCTCTTGTTTGCCTTGTCTGTCCAGGCCCAGCGAGCCCAACTGACGGATGAGCAGAAAATCCTCCAGAGTCTGCATTCCATCTCCAGCCACAAGCTCTTCGACTACGTGAAGGAGTTGGCTTCGGATAAATATGCCGGCCGCCTCACGGGGACTGAAGAATACAATGCCTGCGCGGAATGGGTGGCGTCTCATTTCAAAAAATGGGGGATCAAGCCTGGCGGAGATAGAGGCACTTATCTCCAGGGATTCCCGAATCCCTACACGTTGATTTTCAAAGATTGTGAGGTTTACCTTCACATCCCTTACAAAAATTCAGTCCTGAAAAAGCACTACCGCTATGAGGATGAGTTCATCCCCGGCGCGACATCCGGATCGGGGGAAGTGACGGCTGAAGTCATCTATGTCGGCTACGGAGCCACCGCTCCTGAACTGGGATACGACGACTATAAAGGCGTGGATGTCAAGGGCAAGATCGTCTTGATGGAGAGAGAAGCCCCTGTTTCGACTAATGATGCGGAACTCTTCAAGAAGTGGCGTCCCTATTCCTTCCATCAGTATAAGCTCGAAAACGCCGTGAAACACGGCGCCAAAGGAATGATTTACAACTACGGCCCCATCTCCAACCCGAATAACTCCTACGATAAGAATTTCATCTATTCACATGTGGGAAGAGCGGTTGTCGAGGATATGTTTTCCGGTACCGGGATGAATCACAGTGATACTGTCAAAAAGATCAGGAAGACTTTAAAGCCCCAGTCATTCGCCACGGGTAAAACAGTGACCATAAAGAATACAACCGAACACCACCCCGAAGGTATCGGCTACAACGTCATCGGTATCCTCGAAGGCTCTGACCCTGCGCTCAAAGAAGAATTGATTATCATCGGCGGGCATCTGGACCATCTCGGCCTCTGCTACGAACTCATGCCCGGAGCGAACGACAATGCATCGTCTGATGCGGTCATCATGGGTATCGCTGAAGCCATGGCCACATGCCCCATCAAGCCCCGCCGCTCTGTGATGTTCCTCCTGTTTGGCGCCGAAGAGCAGGGCGTTGCGGGATCTAAGTATTACTGCGACAATCCTATTGTCCCCCTGGAAAAAACCGTGGGTTTTATAAACATGGATGGAGTTGGCTGCGGAGATAGAATAAACGCCTCGGCTGCAGAAAATTTTCCGGAGTTCTGGGAGTTCATCAAAAAAGCCAACGAAAAATACATCCACCGCATTGTCAGGACTTCCTATTTTGCCAACATCGCCCGGCCGAGGCTGGATGCGGCCCGGTTCATGTGGAAAGACGTGCCAACCATATCTTTCAGCGTTTCCGGCTCTCAATCCTACTATCACATTCCCAGGGACGATATCGACACCATTACTCCAGAGATTCTCGAAGACATGGCTCAACTCATTTTTGTCGCCGTGCTGGATATAGCTAACCAGGATTCGGTCGATTTCAGGAAGTAGGTTCTTTGTGATAAGATTTCAGGCTCCCACCCGGATATATTTTGGCTCAGGGATGATATCCCGGCTCAAGGAAATAATAGAAGAATTCTCAAAGGACCCCGGCCTTTTTCTTGTCACTGACCGGGGAATCATCGATTCAGGTATCACCGACAAAGTCCTTGAACAATGTCCAGGAATCCAGGTGTTCGATGGGATCGAGCAAAATCCCAAGCATCCCACCGTGGATAGGGCCGGAGAGATTGTCCGCAAGCTGAAGCCGGACCTGATTATCGGCTTGGGAGGAGGAAGCGCTCTGGATGCCGCTAAGGCAGTGGCTCTCCTGGCGACTAATCCCGGCTGCATCGAAGATTATGAAGGAAGAGGCAAATATAAATCCCCTCCACTCCCTGTTCTGGCTATTCCCACAACCTGCGGAACCGCCAGCGAAGTGACCTGGGTCTCAGTCATCACCCACACCGAACGCAAGTTCAAGATGAGTATCAAGGGACCTCTCATGTTCCCGGCGGTCGCCCTCGTTGACCCGGACCTGTTGTTGACACTTCCTCCTCCGCTCATCGCTTCGACCGGAATGGATGCGCTCACTCATGCCATAGAAGCCTACACCGTGAAACCCGCGACTTTCATGACGGATATTTTTGCCCGTGAATCGCTCAAACTGATTTTTCAGTCCCTCGAAAGAGCTTATACAGATATTAAAAAGGATGATGAGGCAAGGGAGACGATCATGCTCGGCAGCATGATCGCCGGGATGGCTTTTGGCAACAGCGATGTCGGGGCTGTTCACTGCATAGCGGAAGCGGTGGGCTCTCTGTATGACACGCCGCATGGGGTGGCCAATTCGGTCTTCCTTCCTTATGTGATGGAGTTCAACCTTCCTGCAGCAAAAAACAGGTATGCAGAGATTGCACGGATCGCAGGAATCCAGGAAAAAGAGAACGTAGCCGCGGCTCAAAAATTGATCCGGAAGATAAAAGATTTATCCCGCTCATTGAGTATCCCTTCTTTCAGGGATTTGGGTGTTGAGAAAGATAAATTTGCAGAGATCGCAGAAAAATCCTTCCAGAATAATTCCAATCCCTCCAACCCGAGAGAAGCGGGGGTGGCGGATTACATGGGAATCCTGGAAAAAGCCTACTCAGATTAGAGGGGTCGCATCTCAACATTCGACATTTTATGCCAAAGAAATAAAAGGAAGGATTGCCTCTTAACATTTGTAAAAATTGGGGACAGTCCCCAATTTCTTTAATTTAGATAGCCTCATTGAATTCCTCAGGATATTCGACAGTCCCGCTCTTGCATTTCAGCTCATCAATAACAAGCTCCAGTGCCAGGAACACTTCATCCGGCAAATCAAAAGGCACTTTGATCTTCCATTGACTGGCAGGCTTGAATCCGAATCTCGGATAGTACTCAGGGTGTCCGACCACGATGACGGATTTATGGCCGAGTGTTTTTGCTGCTTCGAGTCCCTCTTTAACCAGTCGACTCCCGATTCCCTGACGCTGGTATTCCGGACTCACTGCCATGGGTCCCAGAGACAATGAATGATATTTTGCTGTGGCGGAACGAATAATGACAGGATAAAAAAGGATATGGCCGACAATTTCATCATTCCGCTCAGCGACTAGCGAAAGCTCAGGAATAAAATTATCAGTTTGCCGCAACCTCTCAATCAATATTTCTTCATTTTTTTGCCCGAAAGCTGAATCATTGACTTCCCTGATTTTTAGGATGTCATTTTCTCTTTCCGGGCGGATAACGAAACGTACATTTAAATCCTGGTTTTGATTTGGTTTTGTTTTTTTCATTTTCACCAATGCGGCACCTCGATTTAGTAATTCAACAAAAGATTATCGTTCTTCGATAAGGATTTGAAGGATTTCCAGTTCGTCAGCATCGAACCAGATCTTGTAGCAGGACATGCACTTATCCACAGGGATGACATAATGCAGGCTGTAGGGTCTGGGGAGCATACGGGAACCGCAGCTCGGACATAAGATTTTCTCGGATTTAGCGAGGGCGATCTTTTTGATCTGGAACGGGCTCTGCATGAAGTTATCCTTGAACTCCTGGGCTTTCTGGATCAAGTGGTCTGAAAATTTGAGTTCCTTCCGCGTGATGACCCGCTCTTTGAAAGTGGAGTCCATCAGCTTTCCGCTGCACTGCGGGCAGATTTTTATCGGGACGCCCTCGTAGTAACCACCCTTGAGCGAGACCCGACAGCGGGGGCATTTGTTCTGCTTGCCGGGATCGATAAATTGGCGCTTTCTGATTTTCCGAATCGCGTCTCGAATCTGCGGGAACTCTCTGGCCCGGGCCTCGATCTCTTCCTGAAGGTTCTTGACCTTGGCCAACGGGAAAAAAGACCTGGATGACAAGAGCCCATCCAGGGAATAAGGTCCCTCCCAGTTCCCCTGGCGGTCTTGAACCGACCATACTTTCCCTTCTTCCTCGGAGCTTTCTTCGGGCTGTGCGCTCGGGGAAGCTTCTTTCTGGAGGATTTCTTCCTGTGAAGACACGAGAGTCCTGGCCTTTTCCCGCTTTTTCTGGATCTCCCAGACTTCCTGGATGATTCTGGCCGGTCGTGTCTTGAGCATGTTGGCGAGGAGCCGGATTCTTCTCATGAGAGGGGGATGGGAGTTGAATACACGGGCAAAGAATCCGTCCGATTCTCCGCTTGTTGACTCAGGCGGGACGATGAAGAGAGGACTGTAGGTGACGTTGAAATCTCCGACAAAAGAATTTTTTATATGAGCTTTATAGATAGCCCGGCCAAGGGCTTTTGGGTTACGGCTCAATTCCACAGCCGCTGCATCCGCAAGGATTTCTCTCTGTCGACTGATGAGTGTGCTGAGCAGGTGCATGATGATGTTTGATAGAAATACGGCCAGGTAGACCATGAAGTGAGCCACAGCTCCGCCTCTCTGGGTTTGAGAGGGATGCCTGTAATATGAGGTGTCGGGCTCGATGGCTTGCCTGAGCCTTTCGAAAAAATTGGCGAGAGAGCAGACCAGAGTGATGTAGAAAGTGTCGCCGCGGAGGATGTGGGCCAGTTCGTGGGCGACCACAGCCTGGATCTCGTCTCTTGTGAATTCAGCCAGAAGCCCTTCGGTGACGAGGACATTCGGTGTGTTATCCGCTGAGATCACGGCCATGGAGTTGACGGCAAAGGAGGGGATGACATGCGGTATGACCCTGGGCAGCCCGCTCGCGATCCACATCTCGTCTACAGTGTTGGCGAATCGTTGATGGTACCGGTCGGAAAGGTCTGGCGCGCGGGCGTCCAGACGCTTGAGGATGAATTTGGCTCCGAATCTCCGGGCATCGACATAGTGGAAGGTTGCGATGATAATGGAAACAGCCGAATCAAACAGGAGGAGTTTTTTCAGGAAATCGGCTGACAGCAAGGCTTCCTTGCTCAGGATAAGACCGAAGCTGACAACGAAAACAACGGATATGAAGCCGATGGCGAAAAAGTAAAAAAGAAACAGGAATAATATCAGGAAAACACTCTTCTTCCGCTGTTTGCTCTGGATTTCATAGAAATTTAACGGGTTTATTTTGGTCCTGGTTGAGTTTGTTCTCATATGAGCGGCTTCAATTCATGAGTCGTTTCTATGGTATAAAAAATGATTCTAAAAGGAAAGCGGGCAATCGCATAAAGGGGACGTTCCCCAAGGTACCACCTTAGCCTATTAATCCCAACATTTTGGCTTGTCGTGTATAAAATGATTTTATGCAGATGAAATTACTGGTCTAAGGTGGTACCTTGGGGAACGTCCCCATATGTGTTTGATTTCAGATTTTTCCTGTGTTATAAGCTTTTTTCAGACTATACGAATGAGAAAAGAGAGGGGTCGCATCTCAACATTCGACATTTCTAGTCAATTCGATACTAAGCTTTCGCTAAGAGGAAAAATTTTTCCTGTCATCGATTTCCTGCGCTCTTCCATATTCAGGCTTAGTCTCCTGATATTAAATAATAAATGAAATGTCGTATGTTGAGATGCGACCCCCAATTGCGACCCCAATTATTAAAAGGAGGTTTCAAATGAACCGGAGAATGAACGTAAGGATAGTCCTTTCTTTGCTTTTATTCATGAGCCTGGTTTTTGTCATATTCTCCGCAGCCGAGGAACAGAAAAAGCCTCTGACTGTTCAGGACATCATGAGATTCAAGCACATCCGCAATCCGGTCATTTCCGAAGATGGGGAATGGATAGCTTACGGCACGCAACCGGACAGGGGAGATGGAGACGCAAGGATTCACAGCCTTAAAGCGAATAAGGTGTACACCGTCGAACGGGGAAACAGACCGGTTATATCTGCAGATTCCCGCTGGGCAGCGATGATTGTCAGGCCTGAAGCGGCGGAGCTTGAAAAAGCAAAAAAGAAAAAGCCCCAACAGGGGATGGCTCTGGTGGAGACGTCTGCTGGAAAAATTATCCAGTTCGAAAAAGTCGAAAGGTTCGCCTTCTCGGATGATTCCAACTGGCTTGGGTATCAGCACTTCAAGGAGGAAGAAAAACCCAAGGAGGAGGAAAAAGCCCCAGAGAAAGAAAAAGAGGAGAGCCCACCTGAGAAAAAGCCGACTCAGAAAAAGAGAAAGTCCGGCAGCACTCTTGTCCTTCGTCATCTGGAATCGGGAAAAGAAACGGAAATTCCTTATGTCCTCTCTTTTGCGTTTGACAGCTCATCCCGATTCCTTGCGTATGTGGTCGCAGACCCGGAAGGCAAGGATAATGGTTTGTATACCATGGAGCTCAAAAAGGAGAATATGCCGCAGAACGCCATTGCCAGGAGCGAGGATGGATTATTCGTCCATCTTGTCTGGACGAAAGAAAGAAGCACGCTGGCCTTCTTGTCCAAATCCGGAGAGACAAAGGACAAAGATACCAAAGGTTTTTCCCTCTGGATCTGGGATGGAGAGAGCGGAAAATCAGTTCGGGCTGTCGCGGCCGAGGATGCACCACAAGGCTGGTTTATTCCCGAGAAAAATCGGGTCTCCTGGAGCCGGGATGGGAAGCGCCTCTTTTTCGGGTTTAAGCCAGAAGAATTCTATGAGGAAGAGGAAGAAGAAAAAGCAGAGGAAGAGGAGGAGATTGATCTTTTTGATGCCGGGAAAATACTCGATAAAAGAGAGGTGGATGTCTGGCACTGGAATGACCCTCTCATCATTCCCAATCAGAAAATAATGTGGCCCCGTGTGAAGGATCAGACATACACGGCCGTCTATCATCTCGATTCCAGGCGCATGGTGCCTCTCACAGATAAAGATATGCCCGTAGTTCAGGTTTCGGAAGACTCTGATTTTGCCCTGGGAGTGTCCGATGTCCTCTACCTGAAAGAGCGCACCTGGTACGGGCGCCTGAATGACATTCACCTGGTCAACATCCGGGATGGATCCCGGAAAAAAGTCGCCTCCCGTCTGGAGAATCGATACTCCCTGTCACCGGGCGGACGCTATGTCATCTATTATAAGGATAGACACTGGCATCTGTATGACGGGAACACAGGCTCGACACGAAACCTGACCCATAAACTTAACGTTCCTTTCTTCGACGAAGACCATGACTATCCCTCCAAGGTCCCCAGCTACGGGTATGCGGGCTGGGTAAAGGATGATAAAGCTGTCCTGATCTATGATAAGTATGATATCTGGCAGTTCTCCACAAAAACGGGTCAGGCATCAAACATCACAGGTGGAACGGGAAGGGAAAATGATTATACATTTCGTGTTCTTCGCCTGGATCCTGAGAAGGACTTCTTTGATGACAAGGAAACCCTTCTTCTTTCCGCGTACCACAATTTTCAAAAACATTTTGGATTCTACGAGTGCAGCACAGGAAGTTCTGGAGTGAAGAGATTGCTGGAAGAGAAGAAGAGGTTCGGATTCCTGGGCAAAGCCAAAAAAGCGGATGCTCTGATGTACACCAGAGAAAGCTACCAGGAGTATCCGGATATCTGGGTGAGCGACAGGAAATTCGCATCGCCCAAAAAAATCACGGACGTCAACCCGCAAGTCAGCGAGTTTGCCTGGGGGAGTGCTGAGCTTGTGGAATGGAACAGTAGTGATGGGATTCCTCTCCAGGGTGTCCTCATCAAACCGGGAAATTACGAACCCGGGAAGCGGTACCCTGTGGTTGTCTATTTCTACAGGTTTTTCTCCCAGCGGCTCCATGAGTTCAACGAGGTCGTCATTAACCACCGGCCCTGCTTTCCTTTCTATGCCAGCAACGGATACGCTGTTTTCCTTCCGGACATTCGTTTTGATGTGGGCCATCCGGGTTACGCCGCAACAAAATGCCTTGTGCCGGGAATCCAGAAGCTGATCGATCTGGGCGTTGCCGACCCTGACGCTATCGGTCTTCACGGTCATTCCTGGAGTGGTTACCAGACCGCCTTCGTCATCACACAGACAAATATATTTGCCTGCGCTATAGCCGGCGCACCCGTCTCCAACATGACGAGTGCTTACAGCGGGATTC
>Ga0209636_10002247_pt1 | contig 19679 bp, 14 predicted proteins | sample DeeMarSWOR152_54_FD_187464 | JGI IMG/M metagenome (GOLD analysis project Ga0209636, IMG submission 187464) | Marine sediment microbial communities from White Oak River estuary, North Carolina - WOR-1-52-54 (SPAdes) (version 2) | ecosystem: Environmental > Aquatic > Marine > Intertidal zone >... | reverse complement strand
AACCGTTTGGATTATATGAATAAGGAGTGAGGTCAGATTCAAAAAGACGATAATTATATGAGAGCCTAATGGAATTAACACCAATTGCATTAAGGAACTGAAAATCTCTTTCATTGATATAGCACATATAGTACTTTTCCCAGAATTCACTGGCTTTTTTTGGCCCATAAGCATGTTCAAGGGCTCCCCTTAATTGGGATTCTGATCCAGGAAGGCCAATCATGAAGTGTTCTATATTCAACCAGTTTCCAACCCCAAATCCTCTAAATGTAATCTTTTTTCCATTTATAACAAAATTTGAGCCATCTACTCTAATAAAGGTAGAATCCATTATTTAGACACCTTTTTCTGTTTATTTAAACATTAATTCTACTTGTCATACTTGAGGAGAAAAACATAGAGGTTTAATGGATGATGGATCTCTGGATAACCAAGGATAAGTAACTACACCCATAAAACTGATCTCCATTTCTCTAAAACTGTTTGTGTTAAACAAAGAAAGAATGGTTCTTAATTTTATTGGAGAAATAAAAGCTCCTTTCCATTTTAAAGAGTATTTAGCGCATAAGACTGAAAATAAGCCGTGATGCTTTGGTTGGGGGATTACTCAAAGGATTGAAACTGACTTAAAATTGCTGCAACAAGTAGAAATACTATCGATTCCACACTTCCTGTATTATCGTTTCCCAATATTGCCATACTGAGATGGATAGAAGGTAAATGTACAACAGCCAGGGCAGTTAACAGTTGATAGAATGGGGTATTATCCCATTTATAGTATTTCAAACACTGCTGTGAATGCAATAACGAAAAATTTAGCACCCGAGCTTAAGCATACAAATATTATGGTGTTCTCCGTTGTTCCTGGATGAGTGAAAACAGATTTGGGAGGACCAAATGCACCTCTATCTATTGAAGAAGGGATTATAACTCCAATATATTTAGCCACAGAATCAGCAGATAACTTAAAAATAAGAGAATTTTATTAGGAGAAAAGAATTCTTGGATGGTAAGAGTAAATAGATACTTAATTTGGTTCAAATATTAAAGAGGGTTGTTAATGAATAAGATTTCTACAAGAAAACTAGGACAATCTAATATTGAAGTTTCAGCTATGGGACTTGGGTGCTGGGCGATCGGAGGACCATTTTGGGAGGGTGATAAACCCCAAGGATGGAGTACTGTGGATGATAATGAATCGATTCGAGCAATTCAACGTGCTATTGACCTTGGGGTAAATTTCTTTGACACAGCTGATGTTTATGGTGCAGGTCACAGTGAAAAAATCCTTGGAAAAGCAATTCAAGATTATCGTGATGATGTTGTGATTGCATCTAAGTTCGGAAACATGTTCGATGAAAAAACTAAGCAAATTATTGGTACCAATTCATCTCCTGATTACGTTCGTAAAGCGTGTCAAGCTTCCTTACAGCGCTTGAACATTGATTACATTGATCTTTATCAGCTTCATATTTGGACACTACCAGTAGAAGAAACTAAACCAATACTGGAAGTGCTAGACGATTTAAAAGATGAGGAACTCATCCGTACATACGGTTGGAGTACAGATGTTACAAGTAATGCCCATCTTTTTGCCAAAAGTCCGAATTGTTCGGCTATTCAGCAGGAATTGAACGTCTTTATAGATGGCAGGGAGATAATTGAATTATGTGAGAAATACAATTTGGCAAGTATTAATCGCACTGTTCTAGCAATGGGCCTACTTACTGGTAAATATAAATCAGATTCACAGTTACCTAAGGATGATATTCGAGGTAATGAACCAGAATGGATGAAATATTTTAAAGATGGTAAGCCAATAGAAGAATGGATTAAGAAACTAGATCTAGTGCGAGATATCCTCACTAGCGAAGGTCGAACACTCGTTCAAGGAGCACTCGCGTGGGTCTGGGCTCGTAGTGAAAAAACAATCCCTATTCCAGGGTTTAAATCTGTTGAGCAAGTTGAAGAAAACATTACAGCAATGGAATTCGGACCATTGAACTCCAATCAAATGCAAGAGATAGATAAAATTCTAGGAGAACGATCTTATCGATATTAGTTTTGTTTTTTTAATTAATCAGTAATATGTGAAACTGAAATTATACTTCTTTTTATTTAAGGTGTTTTTAATTAATGGGACTTAAATTTGAATTAGAATTTGTTACAGATTATCATTGTGTCGCTAATACCAGTATGATACGTTCTGGAAATATTGGAGCTATTATATTACGTAATTTTACTTGTATAATTGATACTTCGTCATACCCCGTTACTGCAAAATCTTTTCGTGCAAAAGTTGAAAAAAACTTCGGATTGCCTGCTAAATTCCTAATCTATACACATTATCACGGTGATCATATCTTTGGGGCTTCAGTATTTAAGGATCTAGTAATTATTAGTTCTAAACAGACTCAGAGGAATTTGATAAATATAGACACCTTAAAATCGATAGAGGAATGGAAATATAACTTAATGAATGAGGATCCATTAGCAGAAGGCATTGAAATTATTTCTCCAACGATTTGTTTCCTTGATAAGATGTTCATAAAAGATGAAGATCTTGAATTAGAGATTTGTCATGCAGGGGGACATACCTCTGGATCGACCTATGTGTACTTTCCGAAAGAAAAGGTCATTTTTACTGGAGATCTCATTTTTGAGGATATTTATCCTTATGTAGGGGATCCGACGTGCAATCCTGACAAGTGGATTGCCCAGTTAGAACAGATTAAGAAAATGGATATAGAAAGAATTGTACCTGGTCATGGACATATCCTGTTGAATAATAAAGAATTAGATAAACACATCATTTTTTATAAATCCCTTCGAACTGGAATTAGGGAGGCTATTCAAGAAAAGATATCAATGAACTCAATACAAGCTCCTAATTTTTTTGAACTAGAAGCAGAAATTTGGAAACCAGTAGCAATTGAGGCTTGGTATAATTATTACAAAAGTCAAATATAGGATGTAATAGCAATTCTTGGATAGACTGATTTTCATTTTTTTTGAAAGAAATAGCTTTCTTGATTCCTTGTTTTTTTATTTTGGCAGTCCTAGAAATTCTAACGTTTCCTCAGTCCACTGTGTGAAAGTGATTTTGTTATTTATTATTTGGTCGACTTGATTCTTGTATTTTTTCGCAGCTGCTTCTGTGGGGATAATCAAAAAGCTATCTTTATTCTCAATAGCTTGCATACAAATCATTGGATTTTTCAATCCTGAAGTATCATCAGCGGTTGCTAGCTCAAGCTCTAAAATATACATAAAGTCTCTGGCTTTCACGTCATTAAAACCATATTTCAGCATGTTATCGTCAGGTGTTAAATCGAGTAATACTCTACTCCATTCTGTAATCCAGTACTCATCAGTGAACCAGTGGTCAAGAAACTCTTTTCGACGAGCACGAAGCTCGCTTAGCACTACCATGTATCGTATCATACCCTCTCGTACTGATTTCATCAGTTTAAGACCTGTTTTATCAAAAAGCTGATTAAACTTCGCTCGTTCAATACTCAGGAGGATCATTAATTTTATAATTTCGTCAAGCTCTTTATCAGAAGGAATGGGCACATATTTTGAGACTTTTTTTAGCCATTCTATGGTTTGAGTGACATCATCAGAGCTTACAGTTGTTCCGCGATGGGATGTCATCTGTTGCTTTATCCAATCTTTGTTTTTTCTTAATAGTTTAACGCTATCACCTTCATTTACTCGACGTCGTCTTTTCCAATCTTTAATATCTATCAAAATCTTAGTAGTCTCCATTTTAATATTCACCTTATCTGAGATTGAGCTAACATCGAAAAGAATCTTTAATCCTTTATTTTTAAAATAATTTCCAAGTATTTTTCTTTTTGTTTAATTAGTTCCTATATTTTTATTAGTTGAGGAATTCAATATATTCTGATTTATAAAAGCTATTTTGAATCGAATTTCACTAATATTGAACTAATTTTACCTAATCTAATCATCGAGGCATATGGTTCATTAATAACGTTTCCTGTAATGGAGATACTTTTTTCTTCTGTAATATTCAACTGAATTTCACTTATTTTTGTCTTATCATCGTAAGTATCCAGCATAAGGGGATTGTAATAAACAATCTTGCAATTCCCGAGGAATTGAAAGCTTATAAAACCTTCAGAATCAAATAACCAACTTGGTAATATTGGATTGAATTTTAAACACAACTTATTATTTTTAAATACGAATGGATGCTTTCCAACCATCATTAAAAGCCATATGTTTAGAAATTCAGCGGTTGCACCACTTAGTCTTGCATAAAATCCTGTACCATGTAGATTTTCATCAGTAAAAGCGCTACTTACAATAAACGACGAATTTTCAGCTAAATTTCTTCCATATACTTCAGCATCCTGAAAAGGAATGGCAACATTCTGGAAATCAAGGAAAAATTCTTCATAGAGACCTGCTTTAAGTAATTCAAGTAAGAACTTGTATTCCATATGAAGCCAGATTGACTCGTTTTCTAACCAACCAGGAGAGAAAGCTTTGGCTCTCCCAATATCAACGGGCTGCTTTGCAAGTGATTCGTTTAATTTATACATCTTTAACTTCTGATCAAAAAGATTACTATCTCTTACTTGCCTCCAAATTTCTCTAGCATCATCTTTATTGTGTTGTATTTTTAATGCTCTCACGAAACCTTCTAAAAACAGTGGTAGTGGAATTGGTTCAAATTTTTTCACTCTTACGTTTGGACATCCGGTTTCATGAATTTTTTCATTACCATGTTCATCAAACAGGATTTCAAATTTCTCTGCTTCATAGTAAAAGTAAGTTGGATATTTGTGATTATTTATTTCCAGTGCCCGAGACAAGCCCCCCTCTATTTTTTGCAAAAAACGTTCTAGGATTTCCCTCACTATCTTAATTGCAATTTCTTTTTCTTCACCTATGATTCCGAACTTTGTTCTCTTTCTGTAGCTTTCCCTTTCTGTTGAGACTAGATCCCAATAAGTAAAATGATTATTTTCTGATGAAAAATAATCATTTAAATGGATTAATATAGCCTCAAGAAAATCGTAAACTTCCACTGGGACTTTAATAGACTTGTGAATCTTATTCTCTAAAGAAATCAACATAAATTTGATTATTCTTATTAGTTCATAAGTTTCAGGCATGGAGGAGCCAAAAATTCCTGGTAATCCATTCAACGCATCATACCAGCCTGGCTTATCTGCTTCCATTTCAATACCCATCCCATATGGATCCAAAGTAGTAAATTTGACCAATACGAGGCAAAATAACTTAGAGAACAAATTTGTTTTATAGATGGAGCCAGTACCATTTTCTATTCTTACTAAATTCTGGAGGTTATCTCTAGAATTTATTAACTCCTCTTTTTGCTTATCAATTGCTACTGAACCTAACTGTCTTATTTTCCCTTCAATTATTACATATTTGTCTTCTCTTGGCCGAACCATGGCTGGATTGTCATAAAAAGTGAATATTTTCTTCTCAAAAAGTATTTCATCTTTTTTGTCAGGATAAATTGAAAGATAATCTTCTATAAGATCTAAGTTGTATGTCCAATGATCCACCCAATAACCTTCTCCATATGAAGCTTCAAAGATTTGATCGGAGTTTGCTAAAACTGTAATCAAAAAATTACTAGGAGAAACCTGTAGGTTTATTTCGTGTTCTTTCACAAACTTAAGTAAACTCCCTGGAGTAAATGGCTTTTTAAAGAAATCTTTAATTGTACTCCTATCAATCACAAGATTCAAAATCTCTGATAAATTATTATTTTCAAGTTTGAAGCTCGAACCATTAAGCACTAATGGATTATAGCCATCTAATTGAATTAAATTCATAAATGTAAATATATTAAAATACTGGACATCAGGGAGAATATGCACATCGCATCTTCGATTTTGATTTACATCTCGGTAATTTCCATTCCCTTGTGAGAAGAAATTGTTTTCTAAATAGAACCAATTATAATCTCGTTCAAGATCCCCGTGTTTTCGAAAGTATAGGTGAAATACAATAGGTGAATCTATTCTGTTTATTATCATTGGATAACCTCCCCGTAAAACGTTGTCCAAATAATTTTGTTGGCAATATATGTCGAATAATTTGGAAGATGTTTTTGTTTTTACTTTCTTGATTATTGAATCGATTATTTCTTCATTTTCATTTTCTTTAATACTAATATATTCTTTGTTAACAATTCTGTGTTTTTGACTGTTTAACCAATTGATATCATTCACTTGTCCAATAATAGAGAAAATTTCCACTTTTTTTTTCGGATCTATGTTTAATTCAGTAATAAAAAGACCACAGGGGATTTTATTAGTAGTGATTTGTTTTTTCTTAAGCAATTCTCCAGTTGGAAATTTTAAAAACGCATCAGGGTGAGATAAAGATGTATTTCTGCCAAAAACTCTCTCTTGATCAACAATAGGCTCCAGTAATCTACAATCTTCCTTTTCTTGAATAAAAGATAGGGAAAAATGTCCTGTTTTTATTTTCTCAACTTTTGTTTCATCTCCTATCCTTGAACTTACTTTATAGAAAGGGATTCTTTCGTTCATATTAGTGGTTTCAATCCACCCAATCCCAGTGTAAATCATATTTTTGAGAACTCCATGATTAATCCCGAATGGAACCACAATTGGCAACCCGTCAAGTAGTGAAAACTTTATAGGAGATGATGAAACGTTTTCAATAGTTAATTTCCGAATTAATCCCCCAAAATCTTCATTTGGTATGGTAAAATATAATACATTAGTTTTCAAGCCGTGTTCTTTAGAAATTTCTTCAATCCCTAAACTATAATGATTTATTATCATTCGTTCAATTTTATCGAATTTTCGATGATTTACAGAAAAAGGCTCATAATAATGGAACTTGTTCTCATCCTTAATCTTCAAAAAGGTCCTAAATCCAGTATAAGGTACAGTTTGGTAGGACTTATTAGCAGGGTGAAATTCCATTATGGAGCTATTTTTATCTCTAAGCCCAAAACTTGCAATTCCTTGCCCCCTATTAACATAGAAAACCCATAAGGGTATCCCCATTGAACCAGCAATCCCTGGTAAAAAACTAGCAAAAGGTTTCGAATTATTATAGTTCTCTATAATAAATCTATTCTTTTCATCGTAATAGTAATCACTCAATACCTGGCCTATCCTTATATATTATTTATTAATCGTAGAAGAAATTCTTTTACTCCTTCACCGTTTGGATGATCTAAAATTCCTGATGAGAGATCCTTTAATCTCTTTGGGGATGATGGAAAAGTCCAAGACTCATTGGCAACCTCTGCGCAATGAATGTCATTTTCAGAATCACCAATAAAGATCACTTTAAGATGTTGGAATTCCTGATGGAAGAACTCGTTCAGAAAGTCGGGTAGAAACAAACACTTCTTGACAAAGGGGGGAGAAATTTCTAGATATGTTTCATGGGAAGCACTAATCTGAATAAGATTAGATAATTTTCTGCATATATGTTCACGGAACCTTTTGATCTTCAATTTTTCATCAATTAACAAAATCTTTATACATCTATCCGCAAATTCATTACTCCAAGGCACAGGTGTAATACCAGTTACTTTGGCTTCCCTTTCAACACCCGCGGAGAAATCGGATACAGCCCAAAAGTTTGTTCCATAATATGTTGTGATGATATTAAAAGAAGATAGCTCTTCATTGATTTTATCAACGGTTTCACGTGTAAAATGAATGACTCTATCAAATTTTGTCCAAGTTGTAAGATGAAGAGCCGCTCCATTCAAGGAAATAGTAGGCACAAAATTAAAATAATCCTTTAAAACAAATTCAACGCCTAGGGGATGTCGTGCTGTCGCAATTAGAACGCGAGATTCATTAATATATTCTTCTAAAAGGATCATAAGATCAATGTTTGGTTTTTCACCAGTTTTAATCAAAGTACCATCCATATCTAATACTAATATGAAGTAATCAGTCATCAGATGATATACGATCCTTTTTTAATATTAAATATATGACGTAAAGATTTTGGTTGACTTATCATACCGCTAGTACCTATTTATATAACCAACATTTTACCTGTCGTTCTTTGCCAGATAGTTTAACCATAGGAGGTTCAGCAGATTTACAATGGGTCATCACTTCAGGACATCTTGGATGGAATCGACACCCCTTGGGAGGGTACCTTAAATCAGGGTGACTACCTGGTATGCTTCTCAATTCAGAAGATCGAGTGCCATCAGGGTTGAATCTTACAATAGAAGAAATAAGTAAAATAGTATAAGGATGAAGGGGATCGTTGATAATATCATCCATTAGACCCATTTCGACGATTTCACCACAATACATTATGATTGATCTACTACATAATTGTCTGAGTGTAGCTATGTCATGGGAAACAAAGAGGATAGATTCAATAATTTTATCGTTCTTTAAGTCAGAGAGCATTTTTATCATCTGCTTTTGGGAGGTAACATCTAAAGCACTTGTTGGTTCATCTATTATCAAGAGATTAGGATTCCATAGTGTGGAGATCGCGATGATAACCCGCTGTTTCATACCTCCACTAAGTTCATGAGGGTAACGATTTAGAACTGACTTATCCAAACCAACCCTCTCGAAATGGTTTTCTGCAAGTTCGTATATTTCTTCTTTAGATCCCTTTTTCCCCGTACGTTCTTTCACCACATCCGTTATAAAATCCTTGATCTTTTTCACTGGATTCAAAGATTCCATCGATGCTTGGGGTATATAAGACATCAGCTTGCATTTTACATAAATCCTTAATACCTCACGCCTGATTTTGTAAATTTCAAATTTGTCAACAAGAACTTTTCCCTCTTCATAATGTAAAAGGGGTCTGGGCGTTCCTGTGAGAAGTTCTGCTAATGTAGACTTTCCACAACCCGATTCTCCAGCAAGACCAACAATTTCACCCCTTTTTATTGTTAATGAGACATTATCTACACCATGAACCACCCCAAAAGATCCTCGGTAAAATCCTCTCAGATTCTCAACTTCTAAAAGATGTTCTAGAAATATATCCTCATCTTCAACTTTAGGTTCTTTAATAACTCTTCCACTAATAGCTGCAACGACACTTTTATTGGAAGAACGATAACTTGGAATCGTTGTACTCACAATTGTTATTATGAAAGATATAGATACCCAAAAAATAATCATTAGCGGATCCACATTCACCTTTATTGGAATACTTGTGGAAATGTACCATTGCATAAGATATGAACCAATAATCCCCTCAATTATTCCAATAATAACAGCTGTTACCTCCAACATTGTACTTTCAGCTAAGAAAATGGAGAATACTTCCTTTTTCGAAATTCCCATAGAACGCATGATTCCTACTTCTCTTTCCATTTTCAACGTAGAGATTAGTATGCACACAAATTGAGCTAATCCAACCAAAAAAAATGATTCTAAGAATAAAATTTGAAATAATACAGCTTGCTTTCGAAGTGTTCCCTCAATCAATCCAGAATAAAGATCTATTGAAACTGTACGATGAAATTCATCATACGTATCCATAAGAATTCTTGTTAAATTATTAACATTAGTATCATCTTCTATTGCCATAACGAACCATTTTGCTACTGATTCATCTTCTGAAGGAAATAATTGGTCAAATAAAACATTAGATAGGTACAGATACAAACCTTGACGTACAAAAGGATTTCCCCTCACAATTCCATTTATAACGAGGTTTACTGTTATATTTTCTTTTAATATGATTGACACATTTTTACCTAAGTCCATGTTCAGATTCTGCAAGAGAAGATCACTAATAACTACACCTTGTTCAGAAGTATTCATCATCGTCATTAGATTAGGTTTTCTTTGGGCAATAATTGGATCTATAAACGTTTCATACTTAATTGGATCAATACCAAACACAATGATTCGCTCAGAACTTGAATTCACAATCGTTGACTGTTCTTGTATAAAACTGGCTTCTAATATATCCCTATTACTCTCTAACTCTTCAACTATGCTAAGTGGTAACTCTTGTCCATCGTAACATTCTGCAATGATATCGATACCACCAAACTGATCATTGTAATAGCTTGGGACAGCTTCAATCAAAGCATTCGATATAATTCCAATGATAATGATGAATGATAACGCGATGGCGCTTGTTAAAATCGTGATTGAAGATTTGGAGGCTTCACGTTTAACATTTCGTGATGAAATGACTTTGGCAATGGTTGAATGCCAAAATAGATACTTTCCTACCTTGGGTAAGAAGTTTAGCAAACCAGTTTGAATTAATAATGCTCCAACAAGTATTAAAACGACAACAATGAAATGAAAAGAGAATATTTCAAAAGATAAAAACCGTGATGGACCAATGAAGTAAGTTCCAATAAAACCAATTACACTCAACATTAGACCAGTTAGAAAGGTATATTTCCATGTAACTTTCCATTTATACTCTAAATTTCGTTGCTGGTAATGGATACTTTGAACAGGAGGGAGTATGATAGCGAGTACAACTGGATAAATCCCTGCAACGAGTGATATTAAAATTCCTGTAACAAAAGCGGAACCTATGGACGCTGGTTTTATTACTAACTGGGAAACAGTCACTATTTCCACTGTTTGATTAAACATCGTTAAATAAATTACTGAGAAAAGAAATCCTAGAAAAGTGCCCAAAAAACTCCCTAACACACTATAAACTAGAATTTCAATACCAAGAGTCAAAACGATCTGGAAATTTGAGGTTCCTACCGATTTTAAGATCCCAAATTCTTTTTTCCGTTCATTCACATTTATCGTTAGTAGATTAGACAGAAATAAGATAGCTACTACAAAAGATGCCAAAATAATTATGTTCATAGCTGTTTGATAAGAAGTTATTCCAATCTTAGATATTTCAGAAATTATTTTTCCTCTGATAACTAGGTAATTCTCTCCAATTTTACCCTTTATATTTGTGACTATTTCGTCAATCTCAAGTAAATCATCAACTTCAACTACACATTCAATATGAAAACTCCATTTTACTTCTAATAGCTTTTGATAAAAAAAATCCACATCTATTAAGATATAAAGATATCCGAATAAGTTTCCAAAATTAATATTATCTTTCATTATTCCTCTTATATATACTAAACCAGACATACCAGGAATTATTTGTGATAAATTAATACTCTGATCAGGGGTTACTCCAAACATATCTGCAAGTGTTTTTGAGATTAATATCCCATTCCGTCTTAAGCTTAGATTTCCTTCAAGTAATTCAATTTGCCGAAAATCAGGGTGATTAGATTTACAACCATAAATAATAAGGTTTTCATTTATGTCGAAGCCATGACTTATAAACTGGACTGTTTCATTAGAATAAATATGAGTTATTATAGTACTAGCCTTACTAACTCCAGATATCGATTGTACTGTAGCTGTTACATTTCTCATTTCTTCAAGAGTTTTGTTATTTTGGATTGAATGAATATTAATATCAGTATAATTATTCCAACGATGATCTGTGATAAAATTTTCATAAAGAGAATCAATAGAGATAGCAATCCCAGTTTCCAGTGCAACAGATAGAGAGATCCCTAGTATTAATAGAAAACTTCTCCATCTATTTCGTTTCACATTACGGAAAGCTAGGTCAATATATCTCATTTTAAACACAAGAAATCGTAAATAGATTTCATAGAATGAATTATTAATCCGTTTTTCATTTTGACTTTTATTAAGTACAAATTTACTAAAAAATCTTTTTTCTTCAATCGAGTTATTATAGGAAAATTTATTCTTTTTAGAATATTTGAACCATAAATTTGATTGAAGCAAAGGATGTTAGTAATATCCAAGTACTCCCTTTTTTCGTGTGCGATATTCAAAGTAGTTAAAGACTAGAATTCCTAAACAAAGCCAAATGAAATTCAGGATTGTTAAATATCCTAGAATTTCAAACCAATAGTTACTAAATCCTTGGAGTACTCCTTCTCGGAATCCTTCGACACCCCAAGTAATTGGGGAGATAAATGCCAATGGTCTGAGAAAAACAGGTAGTACAGCTAAGGGGAAGGATGCTGGGGCTAATAAATTCATAAATCCGTCCATAAAGAGAACAAATTTCCATGCCTGTTTCATGGCAAGAACCAGTCCAGAAATTATTAAAGAAAATCCTAACAATGAGATTGTGGCAAAAAACAAGATTAGAATCATCGGTAGAATATTTAAAAGGTTTATTTGTAATCCATATAGAAAGAATACACCTCCAACTTGTAAGATAAAGGCTATCACTGACATAGTTAGTCCAAAAAGTGTATTTCCTAATATTATTGAAAATCGGGAAGTAGGAGTCATATAAATGCTAACCAAGGTTCCAGTCCATTCTTCACGTCGAATTCCCATAGCACCCATCCAATAAATCCGCGTTAGTATAGCCATTGACGCTGAGCCGAAAGTTAAGAATAATATAACATCATTTGTTCCTGCATACTTCGCTAGTATCTCGCTTTCACGACCACCAACTAAAGCTTGGCCATAAATGATAACAGGTAGTAGGAAAATCAATGGTTCAGACACAAAATAAAGAAAAGTCAATGGATACGATAATCTAATTCTCCAATACTTTATCATCAACTCCCAAGCACAATTTACTTCAAACCAAAGGCGTGAGAGGCGTTTTTGGTGAAATTGGGGTGATAGGGTTGTATTGAAGGATTTTGTTCTGTTATACATGATTAATACACTCCTAACGAACCCTTTTTACGAGAATAGGCTTCCATCTTAGTAAAGAAAAGAACCCCAATCACCCATAACAGCACATCAAGGATTAATAAGCCAATCACAAAAACTATTGGCTCTACTGTGGGGAATAACACTATTTCTGGCATTATTAATTTCCTGATAACAGAAAGTCCTAAAGTAAAGGGAATTACCAAAGAAATTCCCCGAATCCACCATGGTAACGCTTGTAAACTATACCGAACTGGTGTGATAAAATGCATCCCAGTTTCAACCATCTCTGTCAAGGTTCCAGGTTCCTTGAAGACAATAATAATACCTGCCATTAAAACACCAAAACCATACAAACCAACATTAGTGAGAAACAGTATTCCCACTGACAAAACTACTCCTTGCCATAGTATATTGATTTGAAGGAATAAGCTAATTATTGTAAATTGAATCAACACATTTATCGATGCCCAGATTGTTTCTGAAATACTTGTTCCAATGAGAATATCTACACGACTTGCGGACGTTGTCCATAACACTTCCAATGTTCCTGACTCTTGTTCCCAGCGAATAGCGTTCCCTGCGCCCCATACAGCTGAGGAAACAAACATAAATAGTATTGTACCTACAACAAGAAAACTCAGAAAATCTTCGCTCCCAGTAAGTTCTGCAAAGTATTCACTTGAGGTCCCACCAACAAACGCAATACCTTGGAAGATGAGTGGTGTCACCCACATGACTGGCATTATTGCCCAAAATAACAGGTCAAATTTATAGCGGGACATATGGATAATGTTTTTGTAGATTATTGCCCTGATCGTTGAGAGTTCCACGCTAAGAGTCCTCCTTAATATCAGTTAATCCTCGTCCAGTAAGTTTAATGAAAGCATCTTCTAATGTTGGGGTTTCTACATTAATACTCTTAATGGTAATATTTTTTTCTTTGAGTTTTTCTAGCACAGAGAGCATTATCTGCGAGCTATCGGGTGTATGTATACGAACATAATCATCGTGACGATGTACTTCAAGAACCCCAGGAACATCTTCCAAAGATTCATATGAAAAAGAATCAGTAGTTTTTATTTTGATAACTTCCTGTTCTTTAATCTGTAATTTAAGTTCATCGGGAGTGGATAAATCGATGATTTTTCCATTGTCAATTAAGGCTACACGATCTGATAATTGATCAGCTTCAGCCATATAATGAGTAGTCAAAAGGATGGTCTTACCCCCTTCCTTTTGTAGAACATTTTTGATATATAATCTTAAACCACGAGCAAAAGAAGGATCTAAACCCAATGTTGGCTCATCAAAGATTAAAATAGGGGCGTTTGATATTAAGGAACGTGCAAAGTTTACTTTCATTTTCATTCCGGTACTGTAATTTTCTACCCGCTCATGAGCTTTGTCTGTGAGTTGCATTTGATCGAGCAAATGTATTGCTCGATTTTTAGCTTCATTTTTGGTAAGACCATACATTCGTCCGAAAAAAATTAGATTTTCTTGACCTGTCATTTTCCAATAAGTACTCCGTTCACCACCACCAATTGTAGCTCCAAAACTAGCACGAGCCTGACGACTTTCTTTAACAACATCAAATCCATTGATTTTTGCAATACCACTATCTGGAATAACGATTGTAGTAAGTATTTTCACTAATGTAGTCTTACCAGCACCATTAGGACCAAGTAAGCCAAAGATTTCACCTTCATGAATTCGAAGATCCAATCTATCGAGAGCTTGAATTGTTTTCTTTTCACGGTCACGTTTGAAACGTGATCCTCTTGTTTTTACAAATTTCTTACTTATTTTTGAAACATAAATTGGAAATTCTTGCATTTAGTAACATCCATTGAAGTACAAGTCTAATCTTATTACCATAATAGCAATTTCATCCAAACTCATTATTCTATGAAATAATTTTTTAGAGGTTGAAAAATTAAATCAAATCATCGAGCAATAGGTCCCAGTTCCATACACGAAGATTCTACGCTGTAAGCTGATTTCCCAGTGCTCTTTTTTCGGTGACTGATGAGGCGAAAAACAGACAACTAGTATTTTCAAAATTACAACAGAACCTTTTATTGCATGTGTTCCATGTGAATGCCTCAAACAGGTCTAATTCATATAAATTTATTTAATTATCTTCGTCCTTTCTGTGTTGATAACAATCAAGTATTAATTGGAATTCGAGCTTAATTATTGAAATATGTGACAGATTTACACAACATACCATTTAAAGATCTCTTAAGAGGAATTAAATGCATATGAAAGCTATCCAGTTTGATAGTCCCTTTAACATTAAGATAAAAGAATATAAAACTCCAACAATAGGAAAATATAGTCTTTTAGTTAAAGTAGCCTACTGTGGAATTTGTGGGACGGATATACATATCTATGAAGGTAAGGTTCCTTTTGTAACATACCCAATCATTCCTGGACACGAATTTTCAGGGACAATAAAAGCTGTAGGTTCAAAAGTTACTCGTTTTTCAATTGGAGAAAAAGTGGCCATCAATCCTAATTTCTCTTGCAAAGATTATGGTTATGATCACCACGAATATTGTTACTATTGTAAAAAAAACCGTCCCCATTTCTGTATTAATTGGGAGGCTATTGGAGTGACAATGAATGGTGGTTTTTCAGAATTTATTGTATGTCCTAATACCTCTGCTTTCAAAGTGCCTAAAGAAGTTTCACTAAAAGAAGCTGCTTTAATGGAACCGATTGCTTGTTGTCTTCATGGGCTTCAACAGATAAGAATCAGGCCTGAAAACACTGTATTAGTAATCGGTGCAGGCCCTATTGGCTTGATGATGGTCTCCTTAATAGAAGCATTCTACAAGTCGAAAATAATTGTAAGTGAACCCCATCCTTCACGAAGAAATTTAGCAATTCAATTTGGAGCAGATATAGCAATTGATCCAAATAATGAAGTATTGAAAGATGTAATAAAGAAAGAAACAAATAATTACGGAGTAGATGTATCGATTGAAGCTGTAGGGGGAACAACAACCGCAATTGAGGCGATAGATTGTTTGAATAGAGGGGGAAAAGCCTTATTATTCGGAGTTTCAATGCCTGAGGATACGATTAATTTAAATCTCTTTGAACTATACAGTAAAGAACTATCATTATTTGGAAGTTTCACTAATCCTCATGAAAACGATCAAGCTCTTGAAATTCTTAAAAATAAGTTAATAAATGTCTCAGAATTAGTCTCACACATATTTCCAATTTGGAAGTTGGAAGAAGGACTAAAATTAATGAAAAACAAGGCTAAAGATGTGAAGAAGATTCTCATACAAATTGAAGACAATCCTAAGGAGTATTCAGAAGTGTAATCATGTCAACGCTACTCACAATCACTATCATTCTTATCTTATTAACCATAATAATCGAGACTGTTTTTCTTATTCTGCAGCTAAAGGGGAAAAAAATGACTAAATGGTTTGGTGGGCGCGCTTTTTTAATCCACTCAACCGTTACTTTATTTTTTTGGGGATCCAGTTTCTTCCTGATTTTTTTGTTACAATTCGAAAATCATGCAATCTTCCATAATGATAGCTTAGTTAAATTTATGGGTTTAATCCTAATTTTTACTGGATTAATAATAGCTATATGGGGTTTCAAGACCTTAGGTTTGAAGAGATCATTATGCATAAATTTTTATGAGCCACAAATCTCAGTTGTAAAATCCTCATTATACAAGAACATCAAAAATCCAGAAGACTATGGTTTATGGATGATGCTTTTTGGCTTTGCATTGTACACTGCGTCAATTTATAACTTGATCATTGCTATTGAATTTATTGTACTTATGATTCCACATCAAAGAATTGAAAACATTCCTCTTCAGGTAAATGAATAAAGAAATCAAATAATGTTCCTTAGTCTATGGGGACATCAGGAAAAGCAACAATTCGGCACATTGAGGATTCGAGTTCTATTCCTCGAAGAGGGAAACAACCAATCCAAACTCGTTTGTTTTTCAAAAAGGGGTCATTAGGAATCCATAGATTTTCAGCATGAATCACACCCCTAGGAAATAAATCAATATGCATGATTTGATAAAATTTATCAGGAGGAAACATTTCATCCCACGATTTTACTCCATACTTATCTACTAGTTTCTTTTCTGCTTTAATAAACGATTTTGGATGCCAATCACGTATTATCGTGTTCATTGGATGATCAGCGCTACCACAATCGACACCTATCCACTTGAACTCCATATCCATTGCCCATTGGGGGAAGTCTTTATCTGGTCCTGGATGTTTGACAAAATATCTCAACTCATCGCTCTCAGGTTGATCCCAAGCATAGCGCTGATAACCTGTCTTTATAAGGAGAATATCACCGCTTCTGATATCAGCTCTTTCCATCAACATGTCTGGAGAATAGAGATCGTAATCAGTTAATGTTTCAGAAAGATCTACAACGACTCCAGGCCCACAAAATTCTTCCAGCTCCATGTCTCCAATAGTTCGCCCAGCTGCAAAAAAATGAATTTCCCCATCAATATGTGTTCCCACATGATTGCTGGTAGTCAATATCTGCCCGTTAGCTCCTTGCCCCATATGTGCTCCTGCGATTCGTTTGAAATATTGTAATTGCAAAGGAACATAGCTTGGCCATGGAGGCGTATGGATAGAGAGACGTTGGGTTAAATCTATCATTCGAAAAGATTTCGACATTTTTTACCACAACAATAGATTAAATTAAGTGATTAGTAGTATACCTTCCTCTTGGATGAACTATTTTAGGATATTGCTCTTATTTTCGTTCAAAGTCAGCATTACTTTTTTGTACTTAAGTTAGATATTTTTTATATTTTCCCGAGTAGTCGACCCAATTGGTTGCATCTATATTTTCGTGTCATTTAGGAATCTTTGTCACTTATAGATGCTTTTCATTGATTAGTATTAACTATTAGGACATAAGATTAAAAATGTCTATTAGAAACTACCCGATAGGAAGCAGATCTCGCAATGATATCAACAGAAGTAGAGAAACGAATTTCTAGTGTCGGTATTGATGTGGGAACTAGTACATCTCATTTGATTTTCTCAGAATTAGTGTTAAGGAAGGATCCAAGCTCAAGAACAGAGAAATATCATGTTGCAGAGAGAAATATTCAGTATCGAGGAAATATCTTTTTCACTCCACTCACAGATAAAAATGAGATAAATTTAGAAGAATTAATCCAGTATCTATTAAATGAATACGAAAAAGCTGGCAAAAACACAACAGAAATTGATACAGGAGCTGTTATAATTACTGGAGAGTCAGCCAAGAAAGAGAATGCAGAAAAGATTATAGAAATTTTAGCTCGAAAAACAGGGAAATTTGTAGCTGCTAGTGCTGGGCCTAATTTTGAATCAATCATTTCTGCTTATGGCTCTGGAGCAGTAAATTATTCTCATAAACATTCTTGTAAAGTTATTCATTCTGATGTAGGAGGGGGAACTTCAAATACTGCAGTTATCAATAATGGAGAGATAATAGCAACAGCTTGTATTAATGTTGGAGGTCGACTTTTTATTTTTAATGATAAGGATGAAATTATCCGATTAGAACCTGCTGGGAAAATTACATTAAAGCATTGTAAATTAGATTTAAGAATAGGGGACATTGTTACATCACAACAAAAGAATCAAATTGCCCATAAATTAGCATCCGCTTTACTAGAAGTTATTACAGGCCAAGAATTGTCAGCTTTTACAAAAGAACTTATGATAACAGCTCCAATCCCTACTGAAAGTCTTAAAGAAAAATCATTTTGGAGTTTTTCTGGGGGTGTAGCAGAATATATTTATCAAAAAAATACTAAAAATTATAATGATCTCGGAGAACAATTAGGTTACCAAATTCGATCACTGATTGAAGAATATAAACACAGTTGGATTGAAGTGCCCGAGAAAATCCGAGCGACTGTTATAGGTGCAAGTGAATATACGTTACAAGTAAGTGGATCCACAACTTTCATGTCACCTAAAACAAAAGAGTCATTTTTTCCTATTAGAAATTTACCCATTGTTACACCAATAATTCAACAACAGATGCTATCAGAAGAATATGTTGCTACTCAAATTTCGACTGCATTAAAAAGACTTGACCTTCTTGAGGGGGAGGTGCCTTTAGCGTTAGCGTTTCATGATCCAGTTAGAACAGTTTACGAAAAATTAACGACATTTTCAAAGGGAATAGTAAAAGCTCTACCTAAAACGATCTTAAATAATAAACCCATTATAATGATATTTGATACGGATATTGGGAACTCAGTAGGCAATGTTCTTCATCGGGTAACGGGGTTACAAAATAATATTCTGTCTATCGATGAGATTTCTTTGAAAGAAGGTGATTTCATTGATATTGGTCAGCCTGTTGTTAACAATCGGGTTTTTCCAGTTGTTATAAAATCTCTGGTTTTTGGATGATAAATAATGAAAATCCTAGGATTGATTTCCGATACTCATATACCCTCTCGACAAAAAAAACTTCCAAATTCGGTTATAAAGTCATTTTCAGAAGTAAGTGTCGATCTAATTATTCATGCAGGGGATTTAGAGGAATTATCAGTAGCTTCAGCACTTGAAGAGATTGCTCCACTCAAAGCTGTACAGGGGAACATGTGCAATAGCTCAGTAAAGAAAAGATATCCAAAGAAAGAAATTATATCAATAGAAGATTTAGTAATTGGGGTGACCCATGGGAGTGGAAGCCCTACTGGATATCACAAACGTGTAATAAGTGAATTCAACAAAGATCCACGGCCTGATATCATTGTAAGTGGGCATACACATCAACCCAACGCCAAAATTGAAAATAATATCCTGTTAATTAATCCGGGTACGCCCACAGACAGATATTTTGCCTCCCGTAACACAATAGCAGTCCTAGAAATTGATGGAAAGGACTATAAATATTATTTCATCGAAATAAAATGAACTTGAAAATTGTCATTATTTTGATTTC
>Ga0209636_10002246_pt1 | contig 19683 bp, 3 predicted proteins | sample DeeMarSWOR152_54_FD_187464 | JGI IMG/M metagenome (GOLD analysis project Ga0209636, IMG submission 187464) | Marine sediment microbial communities from White Oak River estuary, North Carolina - WOR-1-52-54 (SPAdes) (version 2) | ecosystem: Environmental > Aquatic > Marine > Intertidal zone >... | reverse complement strand
ATTGAGAGATGAGTTCAGTAGGAGAGGACACACCTTATCCAGAAAGGCAGAGGTTGAAAAAATCAGGAAAATGGATGGGCTAACATACAAAAAGAACACTTGGCTAATCAAAGATGGAGATATTAGTTATAAAGTAAAAGTCAAGGGCAAAAAACTGGAGATATATAGAGAGAGAGAATTCATTGGAAAAATTAGAAAACATGGCAAATCGATATTCATACCAGGATACTGGCCTGCCAAAGTTGCTGCCAGAGCGGGTAGACCTGCTAGCAGATTAGCGGTTAGGGGTGGTAAATGGGCTGGCCGGAAGTTTATCGGAGTTGGCATAGCAGCTAGATTGAGGACAGCAGCACTCCTTGGTAGAACACCCCGCGGAAGATCGATACTAAGAACCTGGGACTACAGCAGACGCAGGGTTGGGAGATACATTCAAAGAGGACGCAGGGTGGGAAGAAAGATAAGACACGAAGTAAGAAGAAGGGTTACACCCTTAGCTGTTGGGATAGACAGGGAATTGAAGCTTAAAGAGGGGGCCCGTCTTGCGAAACGTTCGGCATGGATGGCATTGGCATATAGGAAAGGTGTCGCATATAAAGTTGGGATGTCACTCTTTATGCCGGGTTACGCCGCCCACCTGCTCGGTAAAGGTGTCACTCGTGGGCTATATGAGGGTTTTACAACAGCGAGGGCGCATCTCGCTATAACGGGGATTAATAATATAAAATACAGGGACGCCGAGAAATACAAGAAATTAAGAAATGAGATGAGGATAGGTGGGATTAGTGAGGTAGAGGCAAGAATGTTCCTCAGTGAGGAGAGGGTTAAGAGCGAAGCAGATTTCAATAATCTCAAAAGGAAAGCAGGAGATCTCATAATGGCAAGTAAACTTAGAAACAAACACTATCGCAGATTTACAAAGGACTTCTTTAAGCCCTTTAAGCCAAGTAAAACAATAGATGATGCGATGGGAAGGGCTAAAACGTATGGCGTATCCGACCCCAGGTTAAGGTATATAGAGGGGAGGGTAGCTAGTTCCAGGAGCGCTGTGGGGAGGATAGATGGAGAAATTAAAACAGCTAGAAGACTAGGGGATAAGGCAAGGGTAAAGCAGTTGAAGAGAAACAGGGAGAAGATTATGGACAGTGTAAATAGACGGGTTAATAATGAGATACTAGATAGTGGTGGCTTCTCTAATCACTTAAGGAAAATAGGGAAAGAATATGGACTGCTTGATAGCGAGATAGACGGTATAAATAGGCACTTTATAGAGAGGAGACACAATGAAATGCTGAGATTTAGGGAAAGACCTCTTGAAAAAGCGAATATAGAGCTAAACGAGGGGCTGAGGTATATGTATGGTCCAGCAGCGCCAATAGAACGAGGGTCAACAATTCAAGAGATAATACAGAGGGGTAGAACATTGGGTTTAGATAACGCAACCCTAAATCGGATAGAAAGTAACTACAACACAATGAGAAGTAGTTTACCTACCCAGTCAGATATGAATGAGATAAATTCAAAAGCCCTCGGAGCAGTCCATAAAGCAACTGCAGGTATAGTGGGCGCTGATGTGGATAAGTACAGAGCAGAATACTGTGAGAGGCTCAACGCTAAATTCTCTGAGCCCCTTGATCATAGCGATAAAATAGAAACGGCAATGAAGAGGGGTAAAAAATACGGTCTATCCAAAACGGATCTAGATGATATAAAGTTTTTTTACGACCAGGACATGGATAGTGGCATGTCCAGGCCAGAGGCTGTCGAGCGTGCAAATATAGATATCGACAATAGACTGATAAATAATCGTCATTTCTCCAAGCACTTAGAGAAAATGGGGAAGAGATATGGACTGCTTGATAACGAAATAGATGGGATAAAAAATCAATTTATGGGTGTTAGACAGTCTGAACTGTTGGACTTTATTAGAACGGAACACAGGGTGCCAATCGATGCGGAGTGGAATGAAATAAATGCAGAAGGTCTCGTAGATGTCCATAGATCAACGGCTGAGATAGTGGGTTCCGAGAGCTGTAATAAAATGACCGTCGAAGAGCGTGCAGATCATCACAACCTTGGTTTGAGCCAGAAAGAGGAAGGAAAACTCAAGTTTGCCCTCGATTTGGGTGACAATCTCCACGCGAGGATGCTTCTTGAGGACTATATGGGTATCGGCCCCAGACCGAGTGAATTCTATCATGGAATAGGGCCAGAAACCAAAGAAGAGAGGGAGAAGGAAAGAGAAAGAGAGGATAAATGGCCTCTATATGAAGCTGCGACAACGGAGACAGAGGGGCTTACGGAGAGAATAATGAAGGGTCTCGATGAACTAAGAAAACCACCAGAAAAGGAGGAAGAATGAAAGGAAGAAAATTAGCCATGATTGGAATATCTGCATTAGCACTCCTATCAGGGGCCGGGGAGGTACTGGCTGAAACTATTTGTAAATGGTATCACTGGTTCTTTCCACAGTTGTGGGGACCCTGCATAACAGATGCATTTTTAAGATGGCTTTTTAAATCATGCGTACGTTTATTTTTATGGTCCATTAAAAAATTGATCCTTTTGAATCCCGATCCGGCATCTGTTGCCCCTCTTATGGATTCTTACCTTGACCTGATGCATCCGGTATTTGTCCTATCGATAATAATAATCGGCTTCTACCTTATCTTCATGTCCGGTTCCCCGGGGGGGAGGTCAAAAGCAAAGACCATGTTCTGGAAATTGTTATTGACTATGATCCTGGTCTCATTATCATTGGAGATATTTAAGATACTTTTAGCTATATCTGAGGGACTTACCATGAAGGTACTTGCCGGCGTTGAGTATAATTCTCTTGATTTCAGTTTTATAGAAAATGTAGCGTTTGTCTTCGTTATGATACTGCTCGCTCCTGTATTTACTCTTACTCTGATTTCTATCGGTATAAGATATATACTGGTATTGGTAACAGCTGCATTATTTCCAATAACGATATTCCTCTACCTCTTTGAATTGCCGATTATAGGGGTCATGGGCAAAGAAATTGGAGCGAAGCTATGGAGATGGACCATTGGGGTGATATATGCGCAGGTAATTCAGGGAATTATGCTGGCTATAACAGTCGTCTCTTTTACCAGCATAAGTGAGGTGTCGGGTTGGGGCAACCTTGGCGCCATTTTCATGGGTATGGGTGGTTTTTTAATGATAGCATTTGCGCCATTAATGGCAATGCAGGTTCTGGCATGGATCGGGAGCGCGTTCATGTCCGCAGGAATGGCAGTATCTTTTGTTAATCCTGCAATGGGCTTTGCCATGACTGCAATGGGCGGATTGATGATGGGTCAGGGTCCGGCTTCATCATTGATGGCAGGCGGCGGGGCGGCCGGAATGGGATTTGCCAGCATTCTGGGCAAAAAAACTGCAGCGGCTGCCGCGGGGAAACCAAAAAAGAGACCAAAACGACAATCAACATTGGGTAGCTTTTGAATAGAATGAACAAAAAATTAAAGATCATTTTAATTTTAGGAATATTGGTAATTGGATCAATGCCTGTATCTGCAGGTATTGTTAAAGATTTTGTTAAGACGGTATCTGTTGGTTTGACCGAGTTGGTGGAGAAGGTACTTGGCTGGATTAGTGATAAAATTAATGGGTTCGTGGAAGCACTACTTTCCAAAATAATCTGGTTTCTTACGTGGAATCCAGATATCACCATGGTTAAACCACTTATAGATGATTTTATCGAATTACTCACCCCGCTCTATATAATCGCATTCATAATTATAGGATTATACTTCTTCTTCCTCTCGGAATCGCCCAAGGGGAGGGCGAGAGCAAGATCGGCGTTGCTAAAATTATTGCTCAGCCTGGCTTTCGTGATATCCGCAACCACTATATATCAGTTTCTTCTGGACCTGTCTGAGCTGTTGGTTAACTTCGTGCTGAATCTTGTGGCGGTGGACCTCGGCCCAGCCGCCCAGATACTTGTAATCTACATGTCAACCTATCCGCTGTTCTGGATCATATATATGAATGTACTCTTACTTTTATTAGTCATCTTTGCCATAAGATACGTCCTCCTGTTGGTTATGGCTGCAATATTTCCATTAACGATATTCTTCTTTTTCTTTGAATTAACAAAGAATTATGGCAGAAAGCTGATGAGATACACATTTATGCTTATCTTTACCCCGGTTATTCAGGCGATAGTTCTGATATTCTTTATAGCTACCATGAATAACATAGGGGGGGCTGAAACGGCAGCGGGCAATTTTGCGGTGATTGCAATAGGTTTTGCTGGATTTGTATTGATGATAATAGCCCCATGGATGGCATTGGGGCTTTTAAAATGGTTCGGTGGTATACTTTGTTTTGCCGCTTTCCAACAAATGTTTGCGGGAAGGATGAGAGCGGCGATGGGCCTCTTCCTTGCCGGCGGGCTCATGATGGGTGAGGGTCCTGGGGCCATTCCGATGGCCGCAACCTTATGGTTTATCGGTCAGTTGGAACATAGGAGTCATGAAGTAGGGCATGAATTACTCGCCAGACCACGAAGGGTAATTAAAACCAAGAGGACTGGTAGGGGCGGAGGACGTGGAAAACTACCTAAAAAACGGGGGCCAGGCTGGATTCCAGGAGGGGTGGAGACGCCAAGAGGCGAAACACCGCTGGCGGATGCCAGAATAGCAGGCGATAGATTTATGGAGGAGGGTTATAGACTGAAGAGGGACGGAAAGGAGTCACTAGCCAAAGAGAGATTTAAGAGAGCCAGAAACAGGTATAGAAAAGTCATGGAATTATCTGACAGGGCTGAAAGAAGGGGTGAGATAAGGGGTAGAACAGAGGTGAAATTAACAGATATCGAAAAGGCAGAGGTTTATGCCAAAATGGGCGAGGCAAATGAGCAATTGGGTAACACACGCAGGGCAAGGCTTAACTATGAAAAAGCCATTAGGTCCTATAAAAGGGCTATAAAGAGGGAGTCAGATCCAAAGAAAAAAGCAGAATACACAAAGGAATTAGCGGAATGCACTACAAAATTAGCGGACGTGCTCTACAGGAGGGGATAGCTTGTATTTTCTCGTTTTATTTTGCAAGGATTTCTATTACCATAACAAGGCCAAAAAGACATCTAAAGGTTATTTATTCAGAAAATAAGCCCAATAGATGTTCAGAATTCTTGATTAAGTTTGTAATGAGCTTTTCTAAAAAACCACTATATTTTTAAAGCATGGCGTCAAATAACTAATTCCCTCCAAAAAGGGGTCTAAAGGCGCTTAAAATCTTTAATCGGGTTTTTAGATGCCTTAAACAAGGTCTGAAAAGACTTTGTGAATTTACAAAATTGCTTTGTTGGTTAATGCTGAGATAAGGGGCATCTGCCTCAAAATGCCCCATACACAACCCCCAAGGTTCAGACTTGCGGGAATAAATGAGGGAGACAGAGAACTTCTCGAATACCTCAGACTGGAGTTTAGAAAAATTTACAACCATTATCTAAAGGTTATTAGAGAAACCAGAATTCTTTCGAAGATTAAATTAGAGAAAAAGACGACTATCACCGCTAAAAGAAGAAATGTGAGCTATCCGATAAGGAGTGAACTTCTCGCAAATACGAGACAGTGCGCAAGGGACAAAGCCGTTGAATGCGTAAGACTTTATCGATCCCTTAGGGAGAGGGATGTAAAGACCGAGTTTCCGGAATTCATGTATGAGACGATAAATCCGAGACTGAACTGGAGGGATGGCTATAGAATAAACCCAGACGGGAGCGTTAGAATCTCTGTAAAAAAAGGTAAGTTGATTCATGCAAAGTTATATGGCTCTAAAGATGACCTAAAAATAATTGATAATGCGTTCAATAACGGATACAAATTCAATTCTGCCGAGATCGTTAAGGAGGGGGATGATTATTTCATCTATGTTAACTTAGTTTCAAATTCAAAATGTTCGCAATGAGAGAGATACAAAAGCGTAAGAGGAATGTAACAAAAAGAGATACCCAGTACAGGAATAATCCGAAGACTGCTGCAGAATTCTTCCATCGTCTCGGCCATGCTTATCATAAAACTGGCAACTATAAGGATGCGATAAATAGTTACAGAAGGGCCATTCAACTGAATCCCGGAGATTACAGGGCATATATGAATCTCGGGGACATTCTCTACGAATTGGGTGATATTAACGGCGCAATAAGAAGCTTTAGGAAGGCAATTAAGCTCGATCCGAAGGAGGCTAGATTTTACATAGCCTTGAGTAGGGCATTGAAGGAGATCGGAGATCTTGATGGCGCCATAAAGGCTTACAATCAAGCTATCGAACTGGACCCCAAAATTAATGGAAATGGTAAATTGCGCAGGGAATTGGAAAAGGATGTAGAGAATCCCAGAAAAATAGAAGAGGATGAAAAGGAATCCCTCTATGACATAGACGGTGCCTCTGAAGGGGAAAGATTTGCGAATCAGCCAATCTATGATCATGAAATTCTGAAAAAACTGAAGGACCTCAGAAAATTGATGATCAAAGCGATAGAAAAGTTAATCAAGAAAGATCTTGTGGAGGATATCGTCCAGGATGTGAGCCACATCCATATCTGTTTCAGGTACGAGTGGGGAGGGGATTATGTTAAGGGTTGGGAGGAGATGCTAAAAAAGAGGAAAGGTACCTTCATGTTCCATCTCTACGAGCTGGACGAATTAAACCCGAATGCTGAGAACAGAAATGTAAGGATAGAATTTAACAAGGAAACTGTTTCAGAGCCGGAGATTCTTCATATAAGGGATTCCACAGGTGAGGTGCTCGAGGCGGTTCCTCCAGGGGAGATAGGCCTCGCCGAACCAGAAGGGTTTACCGCCTACATAAAATATGGGAGGGAATATTCCCTGAATAAGCAGAAATTCGATATTGCGTGGGCCAAATCGTACTTCACAAATAAGATGCATATTGAAGGAATAGAAAAATTTAAAAATGACATAGAGGGTGATCCAAAAAATTCCAAGCTCTATTACGAACTCGGAAAGATCCATCACAGGATAAATGCCTATACTGATGCAATAAGATGTCTTGAAAAGGCAATCGAACTGGATCCAAAAAATCCAGAGCTTCACTTCTCCCTCGGAAATGTTCTCTTCGATGGCGGTGATTATCAGGGAGCCATAAGAAACTACAAAAAAGCTCTCAGATTACTTGAGGGATCTGTGGAGGAAGCTAGGAAAGAACGCATCATAAGTCTGTACGATACTGAAACCCTGAGTAAATTTGGGCAGATAGCGGACATCAGACACAAGATTTATGAGGCCGCAAAAAAGCAAAGATCGAGTGATAGAGAGCAATTAAGAGGACTCGCTAGAGAGGCTTTAGAGGAATATGATGCATTCTTGGAAAAATATCTTGGAAAGAATTTCAGGCAGATATCCTCCGAGCAGATAGATAGGATGATCGATGGAGAACTCATACCCGAAGCAAAGAAAGAATTTGTGAGGGCTGCAACAAAGGATGCATTAACCAAGAGAGGCATCTCCGCTATAGAACTCGATATGGTCGGCATTGGAAAACCCATGACGGCGGACGAAATTCGCGAATTTTCCAGAGGCGTCGGTCATGATCTTGCGAATCCAAGAGATACTGGACTATTCGTAGGTTCTTTTGTAATAGCCAAGGAACTGATGCGCGTCGATAAGGTACTGGCTGGAAGACGTCTGAAAGATGTTGCCACTGGGGTTTATAAATCATCCAAGAAATCTTACGAGGAGGGAATGAAGCAAAAGCGCAAGCTCTTTAAAACCCCGCCTACCAAAGAGGAAGTCCCTCCGGGGGAAATCTGGAAATACAGGGAAGAATTGATCAAAAATGCAAATGAAGAGCTAACCAATGCACTGACAACACGTAAACACGGAAAGAGTATTGAAGAGATCATAAAAGCAGGCAGGAAAGCGGGCTTAGATGAAGCAACTCTAGAACGCATAGAGAGTAAATACGGAGAGGGCGCCAGAGATATCCCAAGACGCAGTAAAATAGCGATCGAAAATGCAAATGAAGAGTTGAACAATGCGCTGAGGGATAGGTTCACGGGGCGTAGACACGGAGAGAGTATTGAAGAGATCATAAGTACGGGCGAGAAACTGGGTTTAGATGAAGCAACTCTAAAACAAATAGAGAAGAGCTACTCTGGGGGGCTGGTAGATGGGGGTGAGGGCACACACTGGGAATTGATGCGAGATTATGTCAGAGAGGTTAGACCGACTAATGAGCAGATAACAGAATTCATGCGGAGAGAGGGGTACTCCGACATAGAAATTGCAAGTTCTCTTGAATATATGGAAAGAGCTTATGAGAAAGCGGAGGATGCCAGCATAGAAAGACGGGAGAAAATCTCAGAATTTAAGAGAACTGCCAGAAGATATGTAGATAACTTTGACGAAAAGTTCAACCAGGAGATTACAAAACGATTGGATGAGGGTAAGCATATAAACGAGGCGATAGACGGAGCCATCCTGGAATTCAAGAGAAGAAAGGAAGTTATAGAAGAGATAAACAAACGCCTGAAAACTGCCAAGGGGGAAGAAAAAAGGGTCCTGAAGGCCGATAAAAGGGTTCTTAAGGTAGGTGTGATGGAGAGGCTTGAAAAAAGATTCGGGGTGCCGAAGACCACTGAAATAAAGATAGAAAACCAGATAAAAAGCCTTATTGATGAGGCCAAGAAAGCCCAAGAAGAGAGGATACGGGGGGAATACAAGAAGGTTCATGGAGAGGAATACCAATCCCTCATGGAGGAGGTTGAAAAACTAGAATTAAAAGAAGGAAAAACAGCGGAGGTCAGACAAAAGCTTGAGAATATGGGTGTGTCCGTACCCAAGGATGCTAGTATCGAGGAACTCATAAGCGAAGCCAGGAAAAAAGGCATAGACGAATCAATCATTAAAGGCATGGAAACAACCAAAAGGGAGATAGATACGCTGAGGTCCGTACATGAGGAGGAACAAAAGGGGTTAGCAAGTTTCATCTACAACATGCGGATTGGGATAATCGAGGCCAAGGATCTGCAATTTGAATATGGACAAAAAAGAGGTAAGTATACAGGGAAGATATGGTCAGATGGGAGGAGAAACCAGAATATAAGGAGGGAGTTCAATAAAATCAGGGGCGAGATAAGAACCGATGTTGAGGGAGAGCTTTCTAAAATAGAATTCAAGAGCGACGCTGAGAGGTCGGCGGCAGTTGAGCATATGACGCAGACAAAGTTGGACAGGTACATGAGGGAGGTACTGGGGGATTATACATTTATCTCCGCCAAAGACCTTGCGAAACTTGGTTTCAAGGAGGGTAAGATAACATACACCCCTGAAGAACTCGAATACTTTGGGAGGATGGGCATTACACCGGATGATGTACTCTACAGATTCGAGGCGGGCCAGGCGGCGCTTGTAAGGTCAAGAAGGTATCTTGACAGGGGACCTGCTTTTGAGAGGATGCCCGAGAAAAACAAGGCAGAGATCATGCGCAGGATCGGATTATCAGATGCCATTGAAAAAGACCTTCCCAACCTGGTTAAGGAATTTGAGACTGCCATGCTTAAGGAGAATCCAAAAAAATACAAGGAATTTAAAATCAGGATTGAGCAGGGTCTGAACGTCAAGGATTTCGTATCGAATCCAAACTTCGCCTATCAGATCGGAACAGGGGGTGGGAAGACCGCGGTTATCCTCCCATTGAGGGATTTCCTGTCAAGTGAACTGCTCCTGACTGAGAGGAGGGGTATAAGCCAGTTTACACACAAGCAGTTGCTACAAGCAGCCTACAAAGGCAATAAAAAGGTATACGAGGCCCTTGGATACAAAATCGCGACCGTCGAATCGCTTGAAAATCCAATGGAGGTCTTAAAACGAGTACAGGAAAACGATTTTGTCTACGCCATAAGGGAGATTAATCCATTCGCCGAACTTTCTTCGGACAGGGCAATGACCAATTATGAGATCTATGACAAGATCTATAACACAATATCCTCTCGCGGCGGCACGACTGTTATAGACGAGGCGCATGAGATTCTGCCGGGGGCACAGTATACTGTATCAATCGGGGGCGAGGGTTTCGAGGTCATCGATAAAAAGTTCACGGCTTTCGGGGAGATCACAGACGAATCAATCCAGTTCTTCAAGAAAGAAGCTAATGCATTGATGAGGACGCCTTTGGGGGGCGTAGAGGCGGCAGATGCTGTGGCAAGAGCGGAGAAGGATTTAAATAAAGGCATTATCTCGGAGGAATTAAAGCGGAAGATTTACGAAAGCGAGGACCAGCTCTCTGAAAATGCCAAGCTCAAGGAGGTAAAGGTGGGCAGGTGGAGGATAACCGACGAAGGAAAGACCTACAGCATAAGGAAGGAGGATGGTGAGCTACGGATCTACAAGGAGATTAAAGAGCGCATTTCCATGTCAAACGAAGCCGATGTGATGATAGAACGCTATGCCAGAAACGAAGACGGAACCTACCGGCTTGATGATAAAGGCGAGAGAATACCGATCCAGCCTGTTTATAAATCCACATACAGGGAGAGGATCAGGAAATTCCTGCAGGAGAAACCAGAGAAATGGTACCTAAAAAGAGGGCTTACAAGGGCACAGTATGCAGAGCTAAGGGAAGAGCTGATACACGGTGACATATTCAACTCCAAAAAAGAATCCTGCAATCTCCTCACAGACGCCCTTGCGAAGAGGGCGTGGTCCCTGACAGAACAACACTATGCCGTCGATTTTGGTTGGGGTACGCGGGTTATAGAGGGGAAGACGATCAAGGATGTAATGCCCTACATGAACTCTGAATCCCAGCCTGGCATGTACTTCGGTCACCCCGGGGACTCCGTTGCAAAGAGGATAATCTCGGCTAGAATGGAGTTTGAGAAGATAAATCTTGAACTGGCGCTAGAGAACCCCCTTAAAAAACCCTATGTTCTGGATGACATCAAGATTCTCAGTAACCGCTCCGTGACCACCAACATGGTAAAGCAGATAGCCCATGGAATGGAAAGAGGTCACAAATTCATACTCATGTCCGGAACCCTGGGGTCAAAGGCCAGAGCCCTTCAACTTGCGACAGGTATAAACACCAGGATAACATCGGACGTGATGTTAAAGTACATGTCCAAGGGCGAGAAGGCACACTGGGGGAAGAGGATATACGCGACGACCAAGGATAAGATGCTCATGCTCCCCAAGAGGGAGCTTTCCAAGGTGCTTGAGAGGGACGGGGTCACGTTGATCATGGAAACCGAAAAAGCCCATGAGAATACTGTGTTTGAGAGCATCAAAAGGGCATATGATAAGCAGTTCGGGGGGAATAAAGACTGGGCTCTGTTTATCCAGAATGTTGAGGAGTCGACTTTTGATCTCTACGTGAAGGGGAAGGAGAATCCCATCAAACAGATATCGGATTCCGACGTAGATGCAATAAACGAGGTCCTTAGAAAACGTAACGAAAAAGGGGAAAAAACCTTCTTCGCCATCTCGAGGAAATCCAAAACCGGCTTTGACCCGAAGATTCCCAAGGGATTTGAGGAGTGGATTGTAACTGGGGAGGGGACTACAGTAGAGACCTTTGACCAGGCCTTTTCGAGGGTCCGTGGTGAATACGACTGGAAGAGTAAGGAGTTTATAAAAAATGCAGACGGTGGCAATAAATACCCGGATGCGAGGGTCTGGTATGTAACCGAAGAGGCGGGTGTGATAACATCCGAAAAACTCTTAGAAAAATTCAAAAGTAATGTTACAGAAGCCGCTAAAGAAGCTAATTCATATGTACTCCACGACTCTCTTGTGAATGTCAGCAGCTCAAATCTCACGAGGGCGAAGGAGCTCGCACGTGGGGAGCTGAGAGCACGTCTGGACAAGGCCGAAAACAAATACATAGAGGACGTTTACCTGCAATCTAGATTAGGCGACCTCGGAGCAAAGGATTTCGCGGAGTTCATGGATCTGGAGCTCGATAGAACATCCCGCCTGCTGGAAGAGAAATGCTCAAAATTGTTGAGTGACCGAGAGTTTCGTGCTGCCCTCAAGGGGGATCCTCGGGGGGCGGAGATCCGCAGAATCCTTGAGGAAGGAGCGGGTATGAGGGAAAAACTTCTGAAGGAGATGAAGGGGAAGTTAAAGGTCGAGTACAGTAAAGAAGGGAGGAAGGTTCCAAAATCCCTCTATATGGCAGAGGATCTGAGCGAATGGCTGAGGCTTGTCAGAGAGAATGTAATGAGAGATGAGCTGTCAAAATACGCAAAGCAGAGCTACTCTGAGAAGATAGACGTCGTGGAAATGGTTAACATGGTCGAAAGCTCTGCAGAGATTAATAGAAATGTTTCCAGGACATCTAGGGAGATATCGAGGATAAACGAGAAAATTGAAAAACTCGGTCTCGAGACAGGGGAAGTCAGAGAGACCATAGAGAGGGTTAGAAGGTCGCCAGGTGAGATTGAGGAGCTAACTAAGAGTATCCAAAAAGAGAAGAAATACGAAGACCTGAAGCTTCTCAGAGAAAGACTACGACAGTATACAGAAGACGTCGAACATATACGTCATTATCACACTAATCTGATAACCGAAGCTCAAGAGGGAGAATCGGAAACGGAGAAGGACAGTAGATTTGTTCTAAAAGATATCTCCAATAAAACATCAAAAATCACAGAAACAATTAATACAGCAATTAAACAGAAGAATAAAAAAGAAATCGAGGTTCAAGGAGAAATCCTTGAGGATCTATCCGCCTATGCCATTAGGTATGAAGCAAGGGGTATTGTAGCACCAATAGCTCTTGCTGTAGCACTCAGAAAAGTTGCACAGTCAAACAGGAGATACAAAGCAGGGAAAACAGAAGAGAATTATTCTGAGTTAGAGAAATCCCTTCGCGAATTCTCAGAAACCATTAAGGGGAGGAAAGAGAGAAAAGCAGTAGTCCAGTTCGTAAATACAATTGAGGAAAAAAGAAAAAGTGATATTGAAGCATTCTCAAGGGTCGATAAAGATATCAAGAAATTCAATAAAGACTGGGGGGTATCCACCAAGGTACCAGAAACTCTCAATTTCTATGTCGACAGGCTGGGGGTGGGACTTGTTGTATCCGACTTCTCGAAGGAGGCGCCCCTGACCGAAGCATCCTATGGGGAGAAGAAAGAGGTAATCAAGAAATACTTCAATGCCATTCACGGGGTTGAGCTTAATGTAGATGATACTATAAGTGAAAAGGCGAATCTAACAGCACCAAGACGAGGAGATAAAATCGATATCAATAGAAAGGCGATCGAGAATCTCTATCAATTATATGAAAGGGACCCGAGATTCCTAGGGATAATAATGGCCTACGGAGGATATCACGAGATTGGTCACGTAGAGGACTATGATTATGTCAGGATATGGGCCCGCATTGAAGACTACGATCTTGAGGAGGTATATGAAAAGACTCCTGAAAAAGATATAATCAGTTATGCAAAAGAAAGGTGGGATTCTCTTAACGAAGAAGACAAAAGGCTTGTGGAAGAGATTGAAAATGAGGGTTTCGAAAAGCTAAATGAAGAGGAATTCTCATCCCTAAAAGAGAAAATTAAGGACTCGTGGATCGAAAACGAGATATTTAAGGACACCAGAACCTACTGGGACTATGGGCTCAACAATATGCTAGAGAAGAGCGAGGAAGGCAAAGCACTGAAGGATAAGATAGCGCTAGAAGGGGAGATAACGAGGGAGGGATTGGAAAACCTGAGCAAGGATGAAATTGAACTATTAAGGGGGTCTGTACATGAGGCATTACTACTTCATGGATACAAATCGCGCTGGGACACACTCAGAGAAGAGGCAGGTTTGGGTAAAGCCGATATCGCCTCTATGACGGAGGAGGAAATCTCAGAAGAAGTAGAAAGGATAGTTGAAGAAAAAGGTATCGACTTTCTAAAAAAGCCTCTCAGGGACTTGATTGCCGAACCTACAGCAAATTACTTTGCCATAAATAATAGAATACCAACGACAGAGGAGCGTCTGAATTTTGAGGCCGCGTTTGGAATTCTCTCCAGTATAACCTACCACGGCATAGAAGGAAACACAACTCTGATTCCGCTGTCCCATTATACTCCTAAATATCAGAAGGCAAAGTTTGATGAGAGGGCTGATTTCATCAAAGAATACTTTCCTGGAGCTCCCGATCACGAAATTGAGACCGCCATGCGAAGGCAGGAGGAGATGAGGACAGAACTGGTAAAGAGGGTTGGCCTAGATGTAATATTAAGGGGAGAATCAGAAAAAATCCAAGATAAAATAGATAAAACCAAAAAAGAGCTCGAAGCTCTTGGTGAGGAAAAAGTTGGAGAAAGAGCCAAATTAAGGAGAAATCTCTTTGATCTAATTGGGAAAAGGATTGGATTAGAGAGTGCAGATGCAACGGGATACATGGAAGAGAAATTAGAGGGTCGTGAGATACTAATAAAGGAAATCTCCGAGGAAGACAGAGACAAACTCCTAAATGAATTCAAATCTTACGCAAAAGAACAACATGAAAAGATCAGAGAGAGGACAAAAATAGAGGTCGTTAAGGAAGGAGAGGAGATTCCTATCTATGTAGAAGAGAAAGCACTGGAGGAAGGTCTGATAACCCCGGAGGAAAAACGAGATACAGATTTCATAACACGGACAAGTGGAGTATATCTGACAACCGATGCAATCGAAAGGTTCGCTCTCTTGAAAAAGTTTGCTCCAGAGGAATACGAAGGGGCAATGAAGGCTGCAGCACACTATCAATTATCCGAATTCTATGGTATGACGCAGCAAAAGGATATGCACGAATTGGACAGGGTTTTCACAAAGGAGGAATTTACCGATTATGGTGCCAACCTGAACTCTGCCACAAGCGTGGCAAAGACCAGTCCAGAGGAATGGAATAAACCACAGGATATGGAATTCTTTGAGCGAGTGTACAAAGGCGCTGATGTAGAAACCATAGAGGAAATTTCCAGAAAGGAGGTCGAGATCAAAAAAGGTATGGGTGAGAATTTAATCGCAGCTATCGATGAGGGCAAAGTGGAGGTAGAAAAACTCGAACCAACAGAGGAAGGAGCGAAGTTGCCGGCGGTGCCTCCAGAGGAGATAGAAGCAACAAAGAGAGACATCGAAGAGTTCGAGAAAGGAATCCAAAGTCTGAGAGAAGAGGTTCCAGAGGAACAGAGAGAAGTCTTAGAAATGTTGGAAGAACCCGTCTCCAAAACATACGATGTGTTGAGGGTGGGAACGGACATGATAAACACGGAGGAGATGAAGAGAGTTGCTACAATAAGACGTCGTTACGATATTGAAAATCCGTGGATTGCGTTAACCGTTTCATCACTCATAGGAGAGAGAAGACTAAATGCTGAGGAGCAGAGAGTTCTGAAGGAGCTGGACGAGAAGGGATGGTTGCGAAATAATCTGATGCTATCATATCACGCGACCAAACGGGTTCTGGAGGGAGGAGAAATCAGTTTAAGGGCTCTGGAGAAGTTCTATGAGGCATCTAGACCAATTGAAGGATCAAAGGATGCAGTGTTCATCTCGAAGGCGGATACGACGCTAAAGCAGATTCCGGAGATCACGAAGGGTATGGCGGAAAACGAAGGGAAGGTTGTTACAGCACTGGTCGGAGGGTACGTAAGCCAGTTCGGGGTCAACAGATTCAATGTTACCGAGGTTCAGAAAGCTTCAGGTCTTGAGGCTGGAGAACTCCAAGAATCCCTGAACACCTTGGCCGGGAAAGAGATCATAGCCGTCGATAAGGAGAGACAAGAGATCTCATTCTCGAAGAAAGCTACAGAAAAGCTCGGTTTGGGTATAATCGCAACTGATGTGGTTGAAGAAAAAGCGAGGCTGCCGATAAAGCCAGAGGAAATAGGAGAGATATTAACAAAAAAACCGGAGGAGATTCTGAAATCCATGGAGGAGCATCCAGAGATAATAGAGAGTCTAAAAAAGCCATTAGTCAAAGTAGAGGGAGGAGAGGTATTACATAAGATTGGTACAGATATGTGTCTCTTCAAGAAAAAGGCTGTAGAGGAGAGAAAGAAACTTCTCGAGATGGCGAGAAAAGAGGGGGTGGAGCAGATTGGTTTTGGCTTACTCAAAAAGGTGGGTGGTGTGTATGAAGTAGAGGATATAATAAGACCAGCTAAGGATAAGACATTGTATATTCATCCCGATTATGAAAGCAAGGCAGAACCCGTATACAACGCATTAGAGCTCTACTATGAAGGAAAATCGGAAGATGCCATTTCCTTACTCAAGGAGCGTAATATCACAGATCTCGATAAACTCACACATTTCATGTCGGAAAAAGACAGGGAAGGAATCAAAACCCTGGAGGATTTCCTTGGGTATGGTTGGGAGTTTGCAACGGCTACCCAGAATAATAGGGAATTTAAACCATTTAAGGACAGGGTTGAGGAGATTGAAAAAGAAAGGGGGCTTGAAGCAACATATTTGATCCATACACACCCCATTTATCCAGAACTCACTCCGGGGGTTGCCATCGCCAAAGCGGTCTCTGGTTATGATGTTGGGTGGTGGAACGAAAATAAAGCTAAGTGGATAGAGACCATAATCGATTATGAAGGAACATCTATCTTCACCGATTGGAAGCCAGAGTATGAATATGACGTTCGCAACAGGGTAAAGGAATTCATGGAAGAGAGGAGTGCAAAGAGCATAGAAAACTTAGATGATATTAATAAAAGTTTGACCCCCGACCAGATTATACCTGAAAGGGGAGAAGATGCCTTAAAGATCGCCAAACGAGAGTATGAAACTAAAAGATCTGAGTATGAAAAACTCTCTGAACTTCCGGTCAAGGTAAAAGAATTTAAAGAAGTTACGGAGTCGCTTAGAGAACTTAAGAAAAAGGGAGAAAGAGATGAAGCACTGGAAAAGAGATATCGTGAACTGAAAGGGGAGATAATATCCATCGAAGATGCGGAGGAGAGATTAAAAGCTATGCCAGAAGTTGAAAGTGATATGAAGAGAGCTGAAGAAAACCTTCTAAAGACCGAAAGGACCCTGACTGAAATTAAAAGGAAATTGGGGGAGGAGATAAAGGCAAAACTCCCGGAAACTCAAAAAAAGGCAATAGAATACATGGCGGGGAAAGGGGGTCTGTTACCTGTATTCAAGGCAGCGGGAATTGAGAAAGAATTCTTTGAGAAAAATGGAATTAATGTATTCTCAGAGGTAAAGATCCCAGAGTCCAAGAACGCCGTAATGGACGTCACAGATGAAGTTGTTAAAAGTGATACTTATGCCTTCCTTAAAAAGCATACAGATAAATTTGCCGTCTTTGCCCTTAACAGGGGTGCATTTAAACCATTGGCAAAGGAGCAGGGGATTGAGGAGAAAAAGATACCTCAAATTCTTGGTTTTACTAGCGAGGAATATCCCTTTGCATTTTTGGACGGGCGGGCTATAAGATCGTCACTTGAAAAACCAATTGGTAAGGGAAAATCTGACGAGATGCTCCACCATATCGGCCATACGTTCTTCGAGAGAAACTTCCCCAGGGAAGAGGTCGAAGGAAAATTGAAAGAGATGGGTAGAGACTATGATACAATGAAGGAATCCTTCGCCGAAGCCTTTGAGTGTTACACCTTGGATAAAAAGGAGCTGAAAAGAAGGATAGAAGGGAAATCAGGAGTCACGAGTGAAAAAACAACCGGTAAGGAAAATCCGTTCGCGATTCTCGTCGGATCTATGGAAGCAGGGGCTTTCTTGGATCTGGTCGAAACCAAAAGCCTAGACAGAATATTGGAGAGATCGGAGGCAATAAAAGAGGAGAGGAAGGCAGAGAAGTTAAGGGAGAGAGAGGGTGTGATGGAAGAACTACCAGAAATAAACCTACCAAAGCAGACAGCAGTAGACCTTAGAAGAGAATGGGGGAAGAAAGGTCTGATACCTGTCATTGATGAATTGAATATTTTCGCAGAGAGGAAAAAAGAGGAGTTTGTATCAAAATATGTTATTCTGAATGATGGTACTGAGAGGTTACTGGCAAAGGAGGGTCCAGCTAAGAAGGAGAAATTCATATCTGTAGAGATAACCCCAGAGCTAGTGAAAAAAGTCTTCGGAGCATCGGGGATAAAGAAATACCCCTACGGGGCGGTAATAATCGAGGATAAAAGTGAAGAATCGGCAATGCAGAGGGCAACATACAAGAAAACGGAGGACGGAAAACTAATTCTCGACATAGAAAGATTAAGAAAAACGGGGGTAATGGTAGAGCATATAATCGATCTGGAAGAGAAACGAGGCTATGGTTATGACCTCAAGATCATTGTGGGAGAGGATAAACGCGATAAGGTTTACGAAGAATTAGAAAAGAAACTTAGTGAAGTTGAAGTAGAGAGATTCATGGAGAAGGGAGATGATAAGAAAAGTATAATTCTATACACGCCAATTGAAATGAAGGCGATTTCCGCGGAGGAAAAGGCGATAAAAAGAATCACGAGGGAAACAAAACTTTCACCAAATATTTTCAATCAGACCGTTCATGAGGACCTGATTTCTGATGCCATTAATGATGCGCTCAAGATACGTAAGGGGCTTGAGGCAGCAGGATTACTGGAAATACCAGAGATACCAGAGATTGCTGTAATGGTATACAAGGAGCACATGACAACTCTGGATCATGAGAAAGTAAAGATAAAGGTCGTCAAAAAACTAAAGAAAGAGAAGATTCCAAAAGTTCCGAAACGAATTCAGATGCATGTAACTGAGGAAAATCTACCAAAGGCGGAAGAATTCCTTAAAGATTCTGGTTTAGAGGAAGATGAATACAAAATTGAAAAGAAACCCGAGGGTCACATAATAAAGGTCGAAAAATCCGGTCTTAAGAAGATAAAGAAAACACATTCATTGAAGAGGATACCAAAAAAGGAAGCAGACGAGATCATAAAAGAGAAACCCGTAGTTAGAATAAACAGAGAATACTATGAGCTTGAGGAAATAAGCCCCGAACTAAGGGAAAAAATACTCAAGATAAAAGAGAGAACAAACCTCCCAGTTGGTGACGTCAGGGACATTGTAGATGATATCAAATATCTGCCGGAAAATGTAGACTGGATCATAGAGTCAAATAAACTGGCAGAAGGAATAATCAAGGAACATAAGGAACTCAAATTAGACAAATCAGACATATCAAGGGTTACAACAATAGTATTCGAAACCGGCATCGATATGCTGGGCGAGGAAGAGGATAAGATACATGAAAAGATCATAGAGAAGATAAAGAAATTGGAGGAAGAAAAAGCTGCACCGCCGATAGCTCTCGATGAAATTAAAAAAACGGAGAAGGACATCATAGAATTCAGGGAAAGGACACAAAGTCTGGAAAAGGAGGTTCCTGAAGAACAGAAAGAAACCCTGAAAACATTAGAGGAACCCGTCTCCGAAACATACGATGTGTTGAGGGTGGGGACGGATATGATTAACACGGAAGAGATGAAGAGAGTTGCTACAATAAGACATCGTTACGATATTGAAAATCCGTGGATTGCGTTAACCCTTTCATCACTCATAGGGGAGAGAAGACTGAACGCGGAGGAGCAGAGAGTTCTGAAGGAGCTGGACGAGAAGGGATGGTTGCGAAATAATCTGATGCTATCATATCACGCGACCAAACGGGTTCTGGAGGGAGGAGAAATCAGTTTAAGGGCTCTGGAGAAGT
>Ga0209636_10002244_pt1 | contig 19691 bp, 19 predicted proteins | sample DeeMarSWOR152_54_FD_187464 | JGI IMG/M metagenome (GOLD analysis project Ga0209636, IMG submission 187464) | Marine sediment microbial communities from White Oak River estuary, North Carolina - WOR-1-52-54 (SPAdes) (version 2) | ecosystem: Environmental > Aquatic > Marine > Intertidal zone >... | reverse complement strand
AGCTCTTTAAGCATCTTGTCCGGATTATGGCTGCTCTCCTTCCACGCTTGGCGGCTCAACATCTTAAAGAGCATCCTAGCAGCCGGATGCCAACTCCACCACAGGTTTTCAGCCAACTCACCTAGACTGGATAATGTCTTAGGTAGATTAGGGAAAATATTCACGTCAGTTTTCATTTTCGTAACGCATTGTTTGCCAGGATGATTTCTGTCTTAATCTTCCAACATCTAGCGCCGGCAGCAAACTTACCATGGTCTGATGGCTTTGCACAACCAGGAAGCTTAATCGAACCCACTTGAAAAGGTAAGTCTCAAGAATGACAAAACTAAAAACGACCCGTGGTCTCTCGGAATATTAAAGCTTTTTAGGCTTCATATTTCGTCTCCTCTACCTGCTAGAGGATACCTATGCTATACTATTAGCGTGAGAAAGCTCACTAACAGTTACGTCATCACATTTCATTAAAAAGTGCAAAGAAGATACATCATTTCATAGAGGAAACCATGATGAGAAGTTTGTTGAGGCACTTCAAATCCTATATTTTAAGAGGTCTTCTCGCAATTATCCCAGTCGCGCTAACGGCCTTCGCAATAAAGATCCTTTATGCCACAATCGATAAGCGCATCACAGCAATAGTGGAACAGATTATCGGCTTCTCCTTCCCGGGGCTTGGCGTCCTGTTGTTACTGGCTACTCTCTATTTGCTGGGCTTGGTTGTAAGCAATATCGTAGGTAAACAAATGTTTGGCCTGTTCGAAAAGATCGCAAGCCGCATTCCCCTCGTCAAGACGACGTACAATGTGGGAAGGCAGCTTTCAGGAACCCTGTCCCTTCCCGAAAAGCAGGTGTTTAGACGCGCTGTGCTGGTGGAGTATCTGAAACCCGGGATGTGGACAATTGGTTTTGTCACCGGAACAATTGTCGATAGGGAGAATGAAGAGGAAAAGCTCCTCAAGGTCTTTATCCCCACACCTCCTAATCCGATATCTGGCACCATGGTCATTGTAAGGGAGTCCCAAACGCTAGACCCAGGGTGGAGCCTTGAGGAGGCATTAAAGGCTGTCATCTCCGGCGGCGTGGTTAGTCCCCCTGAGATCAGCAGTTTGTGCATAGCTAAGGCAAAAGATGAAATCACGGCAATACCGGAGAAAAATGAATACCAGCAGAAACACGAGAATTAGCTTGGCTCAAAACGTTGGGTGATTTTGATCCAATATTGTCTTGACAACGAGTTCTTTGTTGCAAGATAGTAAAAAGAGAAGTTCCTATTTACCGATTCTCGTTCTTCCATCACTGCTTGTGACTGAGTTGGGTGCCGCTGTTCTGTCTAGCAGGTGCTTTGGGCTCTCAGTCAACAGCGACTTCCTGTGGGGTCTTTTCTAGAAGTTCTTTAGCCGCTACACGTACCCGTCTAACGGAGGAGATGTTCCACAAGACTTAAAGAAATCCGGACTTCCGTAATAGCAGAAGATATAAGCGGTGTTTCTGCGGATTTTGTTTCTAACCTGGGGAGGGCCCACAAATAAAAGGAGGTGATTGCTATGGATTTAGTACCATGGAGACCATTCGGGGGAGAGCTCAGCTCATTCCGCAGGGAAATGGACCGGCTGTGGGATCGGTTCTTTGCCGAAACCCCATTGGCCAGAAGGATTGGCGAAGAGTGGTGGCCCTCAGTTGATGTATCGGAGACCAAGGATAACCTGGTCGTCAAGGCCGAGCTCCCGGGTTTGGAGGCGAATGATGTAGACGTGAGCATCTCAGGAGATGTGCTCACCATCAAGGGTGAAAAGAAAAAGGAGGAAGAGGAGAAGGACGAACACCACCACTACGTTGAGCGCTACTATGGGTCGTTTCAGCGCTCCTTCAGGCTTCCCGCCAATGTTAAGAGCGATAAGGTTGAGGCCACCTTTGACAAGGGCATCTTAAGGGTAACCCTGCCGAAGGTCGAGGAGGCCAAGAAGAAAAAGGTTGAGGTCAAGGTTAAAGGAACCAAATAGGCGACGCATGCCCTCCCCGGGCCGACTTCATAAAACCGGAAAGCGTTAACCGCTTAGTACCTTACAAGACAAACTCCTTGGCCTAGGCCATGATAGAACCCTTGCTCCTGGGTTGTGAGGATTACCAACTCTGATCGTGGGGGGAAAGGCATTGATACAATTTCAATAGGAAGGGGGTCGAAAATGTTCAGCAAGATCCTGTATCCTACGGATTTTTCCGATGTGTCCAAGAAGGCCCTGGACTACATCAAACAATTGAAGGAGGCTGGAACAAAGGAGGTCATCGTGTTACACGTCCTTGATGAGAGGGGAATTGACGCCATGGCCCGATACGCATCAGGGAGTTACGATGAGTTAATCCGTAGAATAGAGAAAGAAGCCAGAGAGGAAGGAGAGAAGGTAGAGGCGACTTTGAAGGAAAGCGGGTTTAAGGTAAAGATAAGAATACAGAGAGGGATTCCGCTAACGGAAATCTTGAAGGTCGAGGAAGAAGAGGGGGTCTCTGCCATCGTCATCGGGTCTCATGGAAAGACGAACCTTGAGGAAATGTTTCTCGGCTCGGTGTCGGAGAAGGTTATAAGGAAATCCAAGACACCGGTTTTAGTGATCAGGAGATAATAGAGGTGTTCCGGGATTTGCGATAATGGGATTAGTAAAGGAGAGACACCAACATCCTAGATAAAAAAAGGAGGTAAGAGATCATGGGGACTGTAACACTAATTATTGCAATTGTTGCCTTAATCATAGCCATTGTGGCCTATTATAGGACAGGAGGGGTTGCTGATTTGAAGAAGCGGGTCGAGGCTCTCACCGATGCTGGTGAGGCCATGGTTTCTAAGGCCGGCGATTCCTTGCGCGATAAGACGGCTGACGCTCTGGATAAGGTGGAGGGAGCCGTTAGAGGAGCTGAGGAGAAGAAGGAACCACCGAAGGCCGGGAGAAAGAAGGAAACCTAGAAGAAATAGATCTCAACTGCTCGTATTGGGCTGATTGACTTCGAAACGGTATCCCTCATCTTAGCGGTACTAAGAGGTAGGTTGTGTGCTTATCAGAATGTGCCAAGGGGGTTTTTTTAACGTAAGAGAAGGAGGGTTTGACAATGGCCGAAAGGGAGACGAAAAGGCGTGGCGGATTCATGAGTTTCTTGGCCATTATCGTGGCGATCATTGCTCTTATCATTTCACTCCTTGCATACCAGAGGGCAGGACGAACTGCTGAGGAGGATATTGCTGCCTTAAAGGCAAGGATCGTTGAACTCAAGAAGGGTGAGGCGGATCTCAGAAAAAAACTGTCAACTGTACTAGAGAAGGCTGCCGGTAAAATCAGTGAAGAAGAGCCTGCGGAAAAGGAGGAGGGCAAATAGCTAGCGAGGGTTTATCATGAAACCGAAAATCATCGTTTACCTAGTCTTGGCTGCTCTATTTATTATCATTCTCATCCAGAATACAGAAGTGGTTACTCTACGACTGTTTTTTTGGAAGATCGGCATGTCCCAAATCATATTGATACCTTTAACAGTGGTGATTGGCTTTGCCGTCGGTTACATTGTTGCCAAGACGACCGGCGGCAACCGGTAACCGAAGAGCTCAAAATGCGTTTGTGCCGATTCGGCAAGAACATCTCCTGCCCAATTCCTTTGTCATGAGGTCAACCATTCAGTAAAGCCTGAGCGGGGCTGGAGTGCGCTGGGCTAGGGCAAGTAAGTCAATTATTAGCTGTAGGGAGGTAGTGAAATGTCAGAAGGGGGATCAAGAGAAAAAGTCAGGAAGCGAAGGGTAACATTCTCGCTGGAAGCAGCTGATGTACAGAAGGTCATTCTAGGAGGGGATTTCAACAAATGGAACGCTAAAGCACATCCCATGACGAAGGACAAGAGCGGTTTGTGGAAGAAGACGCTGGTGCTTCCACCTGGAAGATATGAGTACAAGTTTCTCGCCGACGGGGAATGGCGAAACGATCCCAAGAACGAGCAGACTTGCCCAAATATCTTCGGAACTCAAAATAACGTGCTTATCATATCTTGAGCTCGGGAAGAGCTTGTCCCATCCACAAGATTCTCGTGGAGGCATCTATGGTGGGTTTGCGCATGGTTTCGGGTTAGGCGGTAACCGTGAGAAAGGAGACAGAGAATGTTTGAAAAGATCTTATACCCAACGGATTTCTCGGATGTATCAAAGAAGGCCTTGGACTACATCAAACAGTTGAAGCAATCGGGCACAAAAGAAGTCATAGTGTTACATGTTATTGATGAGAGGGAAATTGATTCTATTTTCCAACATGCCGCGGTAAGATTCGAGGACATAGTAAGGAGCATAAGAGCAGAAGCCAGAAAGAAAATGGATGCGATTGAAAGGGAATTAAAGAAAGATGCCCTTGCTGTGAAGGTGAGGATTGAGAGGGGAATTCCATTTCAGGAAATATTGCGCGTTGAAGAAGAGGAGGGCGTTTCTGCTATCGTGATTGGGTCTCATGGAAAGACGAATCTTGAGGAAATGCTTCTTGGCTCGGTGTCGGAGAAGGTTATAAGGAAGTCTAAAAAGCCTGTGTTGGTGGTAAAGAGATAGCGGAGGAGCCCGGGTGAAAAAATCGCCATGGAAAGCAGGTTGGAGGGCATCCTGACTCACGGGGGTTCAGATCTTCTTAAACGGGGGTAGAGTCAGGAGCTATTAAGGAGGGAAATATATTGTTTACATTTCCACGTGTTATGGGACTCTTCCTACGTTACGAGCCTTCCGCCCCATTCACTTCGCAAAAGCGCCATAAGCCCCGTGCTCCTTGGCGTGCCATGTAAGCAATTTGATGCTCCGAGCAGCAAATGAGGCAATTGTCAGCCGGGGGAGAAGGGAGAGAGAAGGGATTTTCAGCAGGGTCCGCAGATAAATAATTAATAGAAAAGCAACCATTTAGCGCAAAAAGAAGTGACAAATATAGCCTGTTAATAGAAAGGAGGCTGGAGATGTTTAAAAAGATTTTATACCCAACGGATTTTTCGGATGTATCAAAGAAGGCCCTTGACTACATTAAGCAATTGAAAGAGGCCGGAACAAAGGAGGTTGTTGTTTTGCATGTCATCGATGAGAGGGAGATTGAGCACATTGGACACCTCCCGGAGGTAAGTATCAATGTTAAGGATTTGGAAAAGCGAAGGGAAGAATATGCCAAGGAAGAAATGAAGGCAATCGAAGCCGAATTGAAGAAGAGCGGTTTTACCGTGAAGACAAAAATTGAGAAGGGAATCCCCTTCACGGATATCTTGAAGGCTGAAGAGGAGGAAGATGTCTCGCTCGTTGTCATTGGGTCTCATGGGAAGAGCTGCGTAGCGGAAATGTTGCTCGGCTCTGTGTCAGAGAAGGTCGTGAGAAAATCTAGTAAGCCCGTGTTCGTGGTAAGGAGGTAGGGTGAAAGAGGTGCAAATAGCGGGTCTGATTCTTTCATTCACGTAAGCAATAACAACTGGATTCACAAGATATCATTCTAAGCTGTCTTAAGCGCATTAAGTCAGTTTCCATCTCTCACAGAGCACACTGACCCGCCTGCCTCGCCTGAGGCGCAGCCGATGGCGGGCAGGGATCACTGAGTTTTGACCTGAATCGCTGAGAGGGCGATTCAGGTCAAGAACGTCAACGCTTCGCGCATATCAATGATTAGGTACCACCACTCGCTTTGTTGTGATATCTGTATTGCATGGCCCCGAAGGGGCTCGATGGCTGGCCTGATTTTTCCTCTCAAAAAATCGGGCCAGAATTAAGATCATCTCCTGCGAACTCTGTGGACTCGAGCGATCCTGAGCTTGTCGAAGGGGAGCGGGCGAGAGAGAGCGCAGTGTAAAGGCATTTAATGCGTGTGCATTAGTTATTTGGGCGCTGGGAGACCGAAACCGAGTACGCCGTGGTGCACTATTCTGCTCCCCTGTGTTCGAGTCTGGAGAACTGCAGAAACCCTTTCAATTTATTAGTGGCAAGCAAAAGGGAATATCCAATCCTCTGAGATATTTGATCAGTTACTATACGTAGACGATGAGGGCTCTGTTTGCCATTTTACTTACACTTTCTCTATTCTTCTTTGCCTCTCTGTCATGGGCAAGGGAGGTTGAGCTGGTCGGAGCAGGAGCGACTTTCCCTTACCCACTCTACTCGAAGATGTTCTATTCGTACTGGAGGGCGACAGGCATAAGGGTAAACTATCAGCCCATTGGCTCTGGTGGCGGGATCAGACAGCTCGTTAACCTGACCGTTGACTTTGGTGGTTCCGATGCCTTCATGAGCGATGAAGCTCTCGGTAAAGCTCCTGCAAGAATCCTTCACATACCAACCTGCCTCGGCGCGGTTGTTCTCTCGTACAATCTTCAAGGGAATCCTGGTCTCAAATTAACTGCGGAAATAGTCGCGGATATTTTCTTGGGTAAAATCAAACGCTGGGATGACAGAAGAATTAGTGAGATCAATCCAGACATCAGTCTCCCTGATAGTGACATCGTGGTCATCCATCGTTCAGATGGGAGTGGCACAACTTTCGTATTCACCGACTATTTGGCAAAGGTGAACAGTGAGTGGGACGAAAAGGTCGGCAGGGGCAAGGCGGTCAGTTGGCCCGTTGGCCTTGGGGCAAAGGGAAACCCGGGGGTAACGGGGCTGATCAAGCATCTGCCAGGTGCCCTGGGATACACAGAGCTTGGATACGCCCTGTTAAACGGTTTGCCTGTGGCACTTCTGAGTAATAAGTACGGAAGATACATAGAGCCAAGTCCCGTGTCCATAAGTCAGGCGGCAAGCGTCAATCTGCCAGGAGATACGAGGATTTCAATCACCAATGCGGACGCCCCTCTTGCCTATCCCATGAGCAGTTTTACCTGGTTATTGCTATACGGTGAACAGGCGTATAAAAAAAGGCCTTTTGAAAGAGCGGCAGAATTAGTAAAGTTGCTGTGGTGGGTGACGCATGAGGCACAGAAGTACACTGAGCCCTTGCATTACGGGCCGCTTCCCGAGCAAGCCGTTATGAGGGGGGAGATGATTATCAAATCGGTCACGTACGATGGCAAACGTATTCTCCAATAAAGCAAGGGCATTGCCGCAAGCGCCAAGTCCCCTGACCCAGACTGCATTTCAGAGGATTCTTCTGATCTCAGCATTGGTTGTGGTCATTTTGGTTCTGGCCATCCTGCTGAGTCTTATAATCTCCTCTTTCCCCTCGCTCAAAGCCTTTGGTCTCAATTTCTTCTTCAGCACAACGTGGGATCCAGTTTCAAGCAGGTTCGGGGCGGTTGTATTTCTTGCTGGAACGCTTCTAACATCTTTTCTCGCTTTACTCATCTGCCTGCCTTTCTCACTGGCCATCTCCATTTTCATCGGCGAGTACTTCAGGGAACGGATTCTCTCATCTCTTCTCAAACAGGTGACAGAGCTTTTGGCCGGAATCCCGTCGGTAATTTACGGGTTCTGGGGACTGTTTGTCCTGGTACCAATAGTCAGGAATCTTGAGATGAAGCTTGGGGTCCTTCCATATGGGGTGGGGATACTGAGCGCTTCTGTAGTCCTGTCGGTAATGATTGTCCCTTACGCCGCCTCTATCGGCAGAGAGGTTATCGCCCTTGTTCCCTCTGACTTGAAGGAAGCGGGGTATTCTCTGGGTGCGACGAGGCAGGAGGTTGTAACAAAGATAATCTTGCCGTATGCTCGCTCAGGGATACTGGCCGGTATCCTACTCGCCTTGGGTAGGGCTCTTGGAGAGACGATGGCGGTGACCATGGTCATTGGCAATTCGAACATCATTCCGCGGGGCATTTTCAGCCCGGGGAATACCATGGCCAGCGTTATTGCCAATGAATTCACCGAGGCAACAGGCGCGCTTTACCTTTCATCCTTGATCGAGATTGGACTGCTGCTGTTCATCGTAGAGGTGATAATCAATCTCATAGGGAGATATGTCATTAAGCGGGTAACGGTAGAGGTCTAGATGGGAGAGGACAGGATAAAGCTGAGGATGGTAAAGGATAGGGCCTTCATCGGAGGGGTGGTGGTTCTTTCCTTTTTGTCCATGGTCCCGCTGCTTCTCATACTCTTTTACATACTGAGAAATGGCATCTCATCCCTGAGCTGGGAGTTTCTGATAGAGCTGCCAAGGCCTGTCGGAGAAAAGGGGGGAGGCGTAGCGAACGCTATTGTGGGCTCTTTGCTCCTGGTTATCATCGCAAGCCTGCCTGCTATCCCACTAGGGGTAAGCGCAGGGGTATATCTGTCCGAGCATCGAGATGGTAGGCTATCCTCGTTGGTGAGGCTTGCGGTAGAGGTCCTTCACGGTACGCCCTCAATCGTTTTGGGGATCATCGCCTACCTCTGGCTGGTGACAACGATGGGTCGATTTTCCGCCTTGTCTGGCGGAATTGCCCTAAGCATCATGATGCTCCCGGTTATTGTGAGGGCAACAGAGGAAACTCTGAAGCTCATCCCTGATTCGCTGAAAGAGGCCGCGTTGGCATTGGGGGTCCCATATCACCGAACAATCCTGAAGGTTGTCCTACCGGCAGGCCTCAGCGGTATTATGACCGGTATTATGATTAGTGTGGCAAGGATTGCTGGAGAGACAGCGCCACTGCTCTTCACTGCCTTTGGAAATCCTTTTATGAATTGGAATATCATTAAGCCGGTAAATGCCCTGCCGTTATTGATTTACAACTATGCCACAAGCCCCTATCCCGAGTGGCATGCAATCGCATGGGGCGCCTCCTGCGTGCTCGTCGGTTTGGTGTTAAGCCTGAATATAGTTGCACGGATCATTGCTAGCAGATGGAAGGTACAGTTTTAAGAACAGAGGCCCTGAGCGCCTATTTCGGGGAAAATCGGGTAGTTAACAAGGTAAGCCTCTCTATTCCCGAGAGGAAGGTAACTACTGTCATGGGGCCGTCGGGTTGTGGAAAGACGACCCTGATACGGTGCTTTAACCGGATTCATGAGTTGATTCCAGGAGCGAAGATAGAGGGGAGGGTGCTCTTAAGGGAAGAGGACGTATATGCCATGGATGCCATAGTCCTGAGGAGGCGTATAGGGATGGTCTTTCAAAGGCCAAACCCCTTTCCCACAATGACCATTTATGACAACGTCATTGCCGGATACAAGCTTAACGGAATTGAGCTCAGTAGAGAAGAACGTGACATCATGGTCGAAGGGTCCCTGAAAAAGGCCGCCCTCTGGGATGAGGTTAAGGGACACCTGCGCAGAAAGGGAACCTTTCTTTCGGGAGGGCAACAGCAAAGGCTCTGTATCGCCCGCGCCCTTGCCATGAATCCGGATATTCTGCTGCTCGATGAGCCGACCTCTGCCCTCGACCCTAAGGCAACGGCCCGTATAGAGAAACTTATAGTAGAGCTGAAGAAAACAGTCACACTGATCTTGGTTACCCATAACATCGCCCAGGCAGGGAGGGTTTCTGACTTTACCGCCTTTCTTTACCTCGGGGAGTTGGTAGAGTTCGGCCCAACGGAGAAGCTGCATACTGCGCCCAAAGACAAAAGGACAGAGGAGTTCTTGACGGGCAAGTTTGGATAGAGAGGAGACCTATGCTGACAGGACGATTAGACCAGCTCAAGGAAAGCTTGATGCACAGCGGCTCCATAGTGGAGGGTATGATTGCGAAGAGTATACAGGGACTCATCCAGAGGGAAAAGGGGATGCTGTTAGAGGTAATAGAGAAGGATGAGCCCAGGGAGAACGAGCTAGAGGTTGAAATAGAGGAAACCTGCATTCAATTGACCGCGCGCTATCAACCACAGGCGAAGGATTTGAGAACTATCATGATGATCTCGAGGATTAACAACGATTTGGAAAGGATGGGTGATGAGGCGGTAAACATAGCCGAAGGGGCTCTGTTCTTGATTGAGAGGCCGGAAGTGAAGCCCTTAATCGATATTCCCAGGATGGCACAAGAGGCTGAAGGGATGGTGAAGGACAGCCTCAACTCCTTTGTGAACGAGGATACGGAGTTGGCCAGAAGGGTGTGCAAACGTGATGATATCGTTGATGGCCTCAGGGATCAAGTCTTGAGGGAGCTCATTACCTTCATGGCATCGGATCCTACGACAATCGAGCGTTCTATCCACCTCATCAGGATATCGCGGAGCCTAGAGCGCATTGCTGATCTCTCAACAAATATCTGTGAGGATATCATATATATGGTAGATGCTATGACCATAAAACACGGCAGATTTGAGGAGTGAGATCCCGGTGGCGATGATTTCTTACCTGAGTGATTTTGTTGCTGAAGCAAGTAGTCTACTGCGCATTGTCGCGATCATTGTTGTCATTGCCGGACTGCACTTAGCGGTTATTGGGGTTCGTCACCTCAGCAACAAGTTCAAATCCATGCCGATGACCGCCAAGTTTTCCAAGCCAAAGACAATTGCGAGCCTTGCGACTAGTGGAATCGTCTTTGCCCTTTATTTTATCGCCTTCGGCCTTATTCTGAGGGAGCTTGGGATATCTCTAAAGGCCTACCTTGCCAGTGCATCGATAGTGGGCTTGGCCATAGGATTTGGGTCGCAGGGCCTTGTTCAAGATGTGGTAAACGGCCTCACTATTGTATTCTCAGGCCTTTTCAATGTGGGAGACATGGTTGAGATTTCCGGTCAATCAGGCATTGTACGGGGTTTTGGAATGCGCTTTACGGTAATTGAGAACCCCCTCGGGGCCCGGGTGTATATACCAAATCGAACCATCACAAATGTGGTGAGATATCCCCGGGGCTATGTTTGTGGCGTTGCGGATATCCTGCTTCCAGGCGATCTAGCGATTGGAAAGCAGGCGGAGGAAACAGTCACTTCAATAGTCCAAGGTATTTTCGAACAGCTCCCCGGAGTTCTGCTGGCCCCTCCTTCTGTTGAGGGGAGGATGAAAACGATCTCGGGAAAGGAGTTTCTCCGGATCGAGTTCCGCACGTGGCCCGGTCGAGGGGGCCCGGTCGAGGCAACGCTTAAGCAGGAAATCCCATACGCCCTGAGGGCCCTTGACCCTACCTACCAAGACTGGATGGTGACGGTTAACTATGAGGTTGAAAAGAAATTGGCCACTTTTTCAGATGACTGATAGGGGAATGAGTAGACTGATTCTTGCTTTGATAGGTTCCTTTGTTATGGCTCCCTGGTGAAATATATGGGGCCGAAAAGGATCTCCGCCTCCGTACCAGTATGCTGAGAATTTATATAGATAGACACGGACCCCAGTTCGGGAGGTTCTTCTTCGAATAGCTTCTTGTAATCCTCATACGCGTTTCTGGATTCTTTGTGCCAGGTTCCCAGGGGATCGGTCTTATCTCTCACCACCACATATTTTGCCTTTGACCAGGCAGTGCTTGTTCCCATCGTATCTTTGGGTGTTTCGTTTTCCCAAAGGTACCCGAGTATTCTGGTATTCAGTTTGGCAGGAAAGCGGGGGAAAAGAAGGTAGAGTTGACCTGCCTGATCGTCTGTATCTCTCTTGCGGACGTCACCGCCTTTTGGCAACGTGCGCGCTTGCCATGACCAGTGCACGTAAGGATACTCCTTGACCGAGAACTCTATTTCCTTTTTAAAACCAAAGGATGACTTTTTGCTCGATAGTCTGATAAAATTGTCCTCGAGATCTGTTTGGACTGGTTCAACCTTTACCTCCTTGGAAAATCCCCTTGGAGTATCTCCTTCAAGCGACCACTCCGAGACGATCACCAATGCCCCCTTGGGTATTGCGAGGTCGGGCTTTTCCGGGCCGTCGGCAATGCTCGTTGCAACAGGCATGATGCACAAGAAAACCAACAAGAGGCACAACCGTTTCATAGTTTCCTCCGTTTTCTCCTCAGAGTTTTTTGACGCAGATCTCCGATACCATGTAACCGGCAGGTGCACAATCAGTTTCATATTGCCACACTTTTTATTCGCCTTCGCCAGAATACCCTGTAGCTTCCTACAGGGATGATCAGCCTTCGCCTAGGGCTACTGCTCGACAGTGATGGTGAGGCGAACCGCGCCGAAGCGCTTTAGCGCGAAGGCGGGTTTGGCTTCGGCGCAATTCCGCTTGCGATACCCCGCAGCTCGCTGCGGGGAGCTTCATTAATCATATAATAGGGCGCGGCCTTTCTCAAATCATTTGTCGTTTTGCCCGGGAGGCGATTAAGCGCTCTTCTCTTCACCAGGTTGGCTGTGATCAGAAGGTTTCTCTGGCCAGAAAAGTCCAGCAGGATGTATAGTAGGAAAGAACGAGAGCTGAATATGCCGAGAACGGCCTGAGGCTTTTAAACGGGACCACTAACGTAAGGGAGGTAATGATATGGCTTCAAACGAGTTATTTCGCAGCGTCCAGGGGTTTCTCGACACCCGTCTATTTACAATCGGAACTACTGAGGTAACCTTATCGGCGATTTTTGTGTTTTTGTTCATAATTCTGGTAGTCGTTATCCTGTCGCGGCTTTTTGCACGGAAATTCGTTGAGAGAATCCTTATTCGGCTACAGATTGAAGAGGGAACGCGGTACACGTTCAGGAGGATTATCGAATTAACGTTTATCCTGATAGGGGCAATCATTGCGTTTCAATCCATCGGCATCAACTTGAGCGGCCTTGCCGTTATATTCGGGCTTTTGTCAGTTGGCATTGGCTTTGGTTTACAGAATATCACCTCCAACTTCGTTGCGGGCCTGATTCTCCTGTTTGAGCGACCCATCAAGGTTGGCGACCGGGTAACGGTAGGGGGTGTTGAGGGCGATGTAATGGACATAAATATCCGTTCCACAACAGTCAGATCACTGAACAATATCGACATCATCGTACCGAACTCGGAATTCGTTTCTTCTCAGGTCGTAAACTGGTCTCACGGCGACCGCAAGATCAGATTGGATATAGAAGTGGGCGTGTCATACCAATCGGATCTGGACACCGTATTGCCATCCCTCAAGGAAGTGGCCTTAGAAAACCCCGAGATCCTCCGGGATCCAGAACCGGATGTCCTTTTAAGGGAATTTGGAGACTCCTCCTGGAACATGAAATTACGCGTATGGATTGATAACCCCAAGCGTCATCCGGTCGTACGTTCCGACATCAATTGTGCCATTATCCGCAAATTCCGAGAGAACGGCGTTGAAATCCCGTTCCCACAAAGAGATCTCCATCTGCGCTCGCCGCTGCCCACGCCCCTTTTGGTCAGTCAGGGGGTTGAGCATAGGGCAGTTTAGGGGTCAGGCTCTCCCATAGGCCTCGGTGATTTCACGGAGTTTCGTCGTCAGGGTTGGTGTTAGCTGCTCCGGCACAAGCTGCCATTGCCAGTTGTCCCCGGTCGTGGCCGGGCGATTCATGCGGGCTTCTTCCCCCAAACCGAGTATGTCCTGCATGGGGAATATCGCCATGTTTGCAACAGACATCATGGCGAGGCGGATTAACTCCCAATGAATCTGCTCCACCGATAGCTTCCGCCCGAGGTAGCGAACAAGCCTCTCCTTGGTTTCCGGCGTTGCCTCTCGTTCAAACCATCCTTTTACCGTATTGTTGTCGTGAGTGCCTGTGTATATCACGCAGTTTCTGGGAACGTTATGGGGGATGTAGGGATTTGTGGCAAGGTCGTCGCCAAAGGCAAACAAGAGCACCTTCATTCCCGGGAGATCGAACCGATGCATGATCTCCTTTACGTCGGGGGTGATGAGTCCCAGATCCTCGGCAATAATGGGCAGTCTTGGAAATCGCTTCAGCAGCCTATTGAAGAAATCCTCAGCAGGCGCTTCGACCCACCTGCCGTTGATCGCGTTTGCTTCTCCTGCCGGAACCTCCCAATATCCGACGAAGCCTCGGAAATGATCGACCCGGACGAGGTCCAGATACTTAGCATTATGCGCTATTCTCTTAATCCACCATGTGTAGCCCGTCTCCCGCAACCTGTCCCAGCGATAGAGGGGGTTGCCCCAGAGCTGCCCGGTTTCGCTAAAGTAATCCGGTGGCACACCGGCCACAGCTGAAGGATTCCGCGCGTCATCAAGGTCAAAAAGCTCGGGATTGGCCCACACATCGGCACTGTCGTGTATCACGTATATGGGTATATCCCCGAAGATCTGGATACCACGCTGGTTGCAGTAATCCTTGAGGCCCAACCACTGTTGATAAAAGAGGTATTGAAGGAATTTTTCCTCCTCGATTTTGTGGTGAAGCTCATTTTCGAACGGCTTCAATGCCTTTGATTTTCGGTCCCGAATATCGTGTGGCCATTGGACCCATGGCTTACCGAAGTAACCTTTGAGGGCCTTAAACAGGGCGTGGTCCTCAAGCCAGTAAGCGTTCTCCGAGCGGAATCGTTCATATTCGTATTTTGTGCCGTTCCCTTTAAAACGCTCATAGGCTGCATCGAGGAGCCTTTGTTTATATTCGATCACGGCACTGTAATTGACCTGCCCTTTTTCGAACTCGGGGAGTCCCTGAAGATCCGCCTCCACAAGCCACCCATCTCTCACCATGAGCTCCGGGCTTATCAGAAGGGGGTTACCGGCAAAGGCGGATGGGCTTTGATACGGTGAGTTGCCACTGGCCGGGTCAACGGGGTTTAAGGGGAGGATTTGCCAGAGGCTCTGTTTGGCCTCGGCGAGAAAATCAGCGAACCGGTAAGCCCATGGCCCCAGGTCCCCGATACCGTGTGTAGAGGGTAGAGATGTTATATGAAGCAGTATGCCGCTTGCCCGTCTGTTCATGTGTCCTCCTCGCCTGTAAGCATAGTCACAGGGAAATGGCTCATCACCTCTCCTGCCAAAAGCGCTCCCTGTCCCTTGACCCCCTGTTGCGTAAGGGCATCTTTCCACAAGGAGGGGGCGCCTTTCGGAAGATGGATTGAAGTATCAGCCCATACGTGAAGGCCGAGGGGATATTCCCCTTCCCTTACCAGACCTGTCAGGAAGCGTGGTACGACAGTCAGAGCCCAACGTGTTCCCTGGTTTCTCGAAAAGGCGATGAGGTGGTCGCTGAACTGGCCGCTTACCTTCAAAGGCGCATAAGTTCCCTTCTGGAATAGGTCCGCGTGCTCTGCCCGCGCCTTGAGGACCATGTAGATCAGAAAGAGTTTAATCCTCCCATCGTGTTCGGTGCGTCTCAGTTCAGTGATGAGTTCAAGAGCACTGGTATCTTCCCTGGCTTTTATTTCACGTAAGTATGAGATTCTCATCCCAAAATCAACGGGACGGCGATTGTCGGGGTCTACGAGGTTCAGGTCCCACAGTTCGGTGCCCTGGTAAAGGTCTGGTACGCCAGGTGCAGTGAGCTTTATGATCGTCTGCGAGAGGGAATTGAGCATTCCATAGAATGCCACCTTCCTCTGAAACGGCAGAAAAGCAGCCAAGAATTGATTTTCTTCAGAGGGTCGCAGGATATGTTCGATAAAGGAAAGAAACGCCTCTTCATAATCATTATCAGGCTTGAGCCATGCTGTGTGAGTTTTTGCTTCGCGGACGGCCTTTACCGCATACTGCTTTACGCGCTCGATGAAGGCGGGGTACTCTTTTTGATCAAAGGGCAGAGCGCCAATCAGGGTCTGATACAGGAAATATTCGTCATTTTTGTCCGGCACGGTAAAGCCCCTCACCTTTTTCTTTGTATTCCGGTTGAGCTTGCGCCATGCATTGACCGTGCGAGCCCATTCTTGCGGTATTTCAGAGAGGACATTGATTCTCGCCCGTACATCTTCGCCCCGCTTGGTGTCGTGGGTTGAGGTTGCGTTCAATCCATGAGGCCAGAGCCTCGCCCTTTGTTCGTTAAAGGCGTGGAACTCTTTTAGAGAGAAGCCAAATCTTTGAGGATCTCCTCCAACCTCATTGAGGGACAGGAGCCTGTTATAGGTATAGAGAACGGTATCCTCGAATCCCTTTGCCATGAGCGGGCCGGTATACTGCTGGAACCGCATCACAAAATGGGTCCATTGTGCCCTTTCTTCTTCGGTCAGATAATCCTCGAACTTCAGCAACAGAAACCTCTGGAGAAAACCGAGTTCGTTTGCAAGGGCCGGGTTGCTCTCCAGGGCTTTGCCGATGGCGTCTTTCATGTATTCACGATCTGCATCACAGAAAACCTCATTGCTGATGTAGGTTCGGTAAACGGGGAAGAGCGCCATGATTTCCACCAGAGCCCTCTTTAGCCCGTACAGGGTGATATCGGCGCCATGCCGGTAGCGTCCGGATATCCTTTTCAGCAAGAGGGCAAGGTTATCTACATCCCCGGCCATGTGTTTCCCCATGATGAGCCTTTTCTTTTCTGCAACGAGATGTTCATAAGAGGATTGAAGGCCGGTGAACCTGGTATATATTCGGTCGAGTGCTTTCTTGCTGTTTGTTTTGCAAAAGACGCCCGTTACATAATTCAGGAATTCATAACCAGTAGTCCCTTGGATAGGCCAGAGTGATGGCAATTCCTCTCCAGGGTCGAGGATCTTTTCGACCACGACGTAAAGGTCCCCTGCCTTCTGCCTCACCTTCTTCAGGTAATCTGCGGGATCGTAGAGCCCATCGATATGATCTATTCTCAATCCGGTGAGCTTTTGTTCGCCAACGAGCTTGAAGATCAAGGAATGGGTTTGACTGAAGACACCCTCGTCTTCCTGTCTCAAGCAGATAAGCTCATTGATGTTGAAGAACCGTCGGTAATCTATTTCCTCGGTAGCAACCTTCCAGAAGGATAGCCTGAAGAACTGCTCTGCGAGCAGGGCATCAAGAAGGTTGAAACTATCAGGATTCCCCTTTTCACCATTGAAGATGCTGATGTTCTCATCTATGAATCCGCCGATCTCATGGTTTTTGGTGTACAGCTCCCATAGCACCCTTTTGATAAATAGTATCTGGTCATAGCGTTCAACGGGCTGTTCGCCGGTGGGAATGGTTTTCAGACCATAGAGGACACCGAGTAGTTTCACGAAATCGGGGTGGTCGGAACCAAGCTGTCGCCTGAGTGTCTCCAGTCTGTGGGTGAACACAGCCAGGTACGATTCTATCTTAAGGGGAAATCGCAGGCCATAATAGACAAGGGTTAACCCAGGCTCGTCATAGGTTATCTGAATCTCTCCGTCCTCTAAACATTCTCCGCCAAACCCCCCCAAGAAGGGGGCTAACAGCCTTCCTCGGATCGTTTCATAGGGATGGTCCCATTCCATATCGAAAAAGCGGAAGTACTTCGAGTCAGGACCATTCTCCAAGACATCCATAAGCATCCCATTTTCATAGTCAAATGCCATATGATTTGGAACGATATCCTGAAGCCAACCGATTCCGTGCTTTTGGGCCATCTTGACCAGCGCCTCAAACCCTTCCTCACCTCCGAGGTCTGGGTTGAGCTGATTCGGATCCACCACATCGTATCCGTGGGTACTTCCCTTCCTCGCCTTGAAAATAGGGGAGGCGTAGATATCGGAAATGCCCAGATCGGCCAGATATGGCACAATCTCCATCGCATCCCCGAAGGTGAAGGAGGGATTGAACTGGATCCTATATGTTGCTATTGGAATGCGCATCATGGGCTGAGAACGTGCAGATTGTCTCCTAAACTCTTGAAATGATCTATCCATTCCTTGGAAGCCTTGTCGCCCCCTGCAGCCCTCTCCTCCATCTCATCGTACCGTTCTTTGCCGAGTGCGAAATAGATATTTTGAGCCTTCCATAGGTCTAGTTGCAGAGGCAGAGCGCTCAAGACCTTGAAAGCGGTTTCAATTGTTTCGAGAAGCGAGATCTCCTCTGGTGCTTTGGATAGCTGTTCCATGAGTGCATTAATCCTTTGACTCGCAACAAAACCAAGGCTCTTCATGTCCAGTTCCAAAGCCCATCGCTTTGTTTCCTCAACCAACTTTTCGATTCGCTCGAAATCGAGCTCTTCGCTACGGAGTTCTTCACGAATATCCGTGCCGATGATAAGCTCCGTAGCCGTGGCGAACGCCTTGGGCAAAGGAATCCGCATCTCTTTGATCACCTGCATAACCGGGTAATGGCGTTCGTAAATTCGACGGAAAGAAGCTTCCACTTCGTTCAATGTAGACTCAAGGATCTGGCCTAAAACCTTTCGCTGTTCATCTCTGAACAGATGCCACAGCGAGTAGTTGTGTGTTTCGAAGTGCGTGTCCATGAGCCGAATCACGTCAGGGACATCACTTCTCCCGAAGGCATCCTGTATTTCCCGTCGCATAAGCGAGAAGGGCTCATCTCCCATGTATTCGCGAACCCCGCCTATGATGTTGTGGTCTCCCAGGTGCAGGACCGCAAATCCTATGGTACATTCCTCTCCCGTGATATCGGAATTCACCCTAGCCCTTCCCACTGCAAGCCGTTGCATTCCAGCCTCGCTCAAGTCATATAGTTCGTTTTCTGCCGTATAACAGGAGATCTTGATCGTATCCGGGTATTCCTCGAACAAGGAAGATATGGCATAGTGGGCTCCGGCCCTCAGGAGATCAATGCTCGCAGGCTTCACAAGAGCCTCCCATATCTCTGCACCGTTTTTGAATTCCGGTACATTACTTGGGGCACTTTCAAGGATATTCAGGTATTCAGGCTCCAGATCCTCACCACTCACCTCCCTCGCCAGCTGCAACGCCCTGGAGGCGTACTGCATTACCTGTACCGTTTCGATACCCGAGATATCATCGAAGAACCAACCGCAGCTCGTGAACATGAGCATGGCGTGGCGCTGCATCTCAAAGAGTTTAAGAAGGATCACCTTTTCTTCTCTTAAAAGCTCTCGAATGACGTGCTGTGAAAGGAAGGTCTCCACTGTTTCCGGAGACCTATCCAGAATAACTCCGATATAGTCCTCCCGCGCCTGCCATGGATCTTGAACATACGGGGCCATTCCTCTTTCGTAAACGCCAACAAGAGAATCCCTGAGCCAGTTCATTGCCTCGCGAAGGGGGGCACGCCATGCCTGGTTCCATCCTGGATGCATTCCCGTGTTGCATTCACAATCAGCCTTCCACCTCTCAACTCCGTGAGCGCAGCTCCAGGAGGTATTCTCAAAAATCTTTACCTCATACGTGGGAGGATGCTCTTCTAGGTATTCTCCATAGTTAGTGATTCTGGCCAGATTCTTTGACTCAATGCGATGCAGGGCATAAGCAAGGGCCATATCTCCAAAGCGGTGATGGTGCCCGTAGGACTCTCCATCGGTAGCTGTGTGGACGAGCTGAGGCGCTTCTTGGCTTGTAAATGTGGCTACCAGCCTCGCCGCATAATTCTCACCGCTTTTCAAAAGGTCACTGAAGGCGATGTCCCGTGAAATAGGGCCATCATAGAAAAAGATCGTAATGGTTCTTCCAGATGACAGTCGGCAGAGGTATGGCATCTTGGGATCTATCCTGCTGTCTCGCACATCCTTCCACCCTTCTTCCCCCATTTTCCGAACCCGCCTGGCTTGATGTGGTGCCAGAATGGTAAAGGATATTTCATGCTCGGCGAGGATATCCAGGGTTTCAAGGTCAACAGCGGTTTCAGCGAGCCACATGCCTTCTGGTTTACGTTTGAATCGATATTCGAAGTCCCTCATTCCCCAGCTGACCTGCGTACGCTTGTCCCGCGCATGAGCGAGCGGCATGATTATGTGGTTGTAAACCTGTGCTATAGCGGATCCATGGCCTGAGAAATGATCTTGACTCTGTCGGTCGGCTTCGATGATAGCCTCGTATACTTCAGGTACGTGCCGTTCCATCCAGGAAAGCAGGGTAGGGCCAAAGTT
>Ga0209636_10002242_pt1 | contig 19700 bp, 14 predicted proteins | sample DeeMarSWOR152_54_FD_187464 | JGI IMG/M metagenome (GOLD analysis project Ga0209636, IMG submission 187464) | Marine sediment microbial communities from White Oak River estuary, North Carolina - WOR-1-52-54 (SPAdes) (version 2) | ecosystem: Environmental > Aquatic > Marine > Intertidal zone >... | reverse complement strand
TCAAGACTTCTCCTCATGGCCTATACTCCCGAAGGCCAGCCCCATCCTACTCCTCCGCGATGGCGTAACCAGTACTAGAACCCCGTCCGGATAATCGACATGGCCTCGTCAAGTGAATCGGCAAGGTGGATGAGGTCAAGATCCGAAAGCTCGATCGTCCCTTGGGAGACCAATGTGCCCCGGATGAATCCCCTGAGTGACTCCCAAAAATCGCCTCCCATGGCGACAATCGGAAAGGATTCGACCTTGTTCGTCTGCATCAGCGTGAGCGTTTCAAAGACCTCGTCCAAAGTTCCAAATCCTCCCGGCATGACGACAAACGCCTGAGAGTATTTCACAAGCATCACCTTCCGTAGGAAGAAATGCTCAAACTCTACGAAACGATCCAGATAAGGGTTCGGCTTCTGTTCCGTTGGGAGTTGGATGTTGCAACCGATGCTGATACCCCCCGCTTCTTTCGCCCCACGATTGGCCGCTTCCATGATGCCAGGTCCACCACCAGTCATGACGGTGAATCCCTCACGCGCAAGCCTTTGGCCGAGCTGGCGGGCCAACTCATAATATCGATGCCCCTCGTGGAAGCGAGCGGATCCGAAAACAGTTACACACCGGCCAAGAGAACCGAGCCTCTGGAAGCCGCGCACGAGCTCGAGAAAAACTCGGCCAGCACTGGCGAGTTCTTCAGGGTGCTTGCGACTGCCCCTCAAGAACTCTCTTTCTTCATCCTCCCGCGGCGATAGGAGCCAGTCCCCTGAACCAGTCTCTGGCGGTTTAGAATGAGACATCTCATTCTACCTCAGGGATTAGATCGAAAAGAGCGATTCACGAGTTCAATCTTTTCGTCATATAAGAAGCAAGTAGAGGCGATACCCACCGTCAATATTGCTCCGTCCACGTTAATACCAGGGAAACTCTCAAATACGTCAGTCCTGCCCCTGTCTGCCCGATGTCCGTCTCAGGTCGATCAGTTCCATGCGGTTTTTGGCCTCTGGATGCTTGGACGACGGTCCCTCGGCCAGAACCACAAGGTTTCCCTCCACCCTGTGGGATTGCAGCCAGTCCCGCGTAAATCGATTCCAGTCCTCTGGGTGCTCGTGTTCATGCACAGGGTAGACCCCATACGAGAACTGGAGACCTTGAGATGATTGGCGGCGTAATCCATCCTCGTTGTTTGCATCAATCTGAAATCCAAAATGAACAATCCAAAATCAATTCCCCTCCTCTTTTCCTCTCTCCATGATCCGCTTAGCATACTCCCCCTTCAGAGCGAGCAGGTAATCTTTATCCACCGGTCCCTTCCAGGTGGCCACTTCGGTGAAGCGCTTGGGGATGTTCACCCCTATGGGGTCAAACCCTGTAGCCAGGCGGGTTTTCCATCGAATTCTCTGAATATGTCGCGACACCGCGTGGATGTTGTCGGCCAAGGCGTCGTAGCCGAGAGACCGCAAGCAATAGGCAAGAAGTTCCTCCGTGTACACGGACCGCGCGAAGAGGCAGGAAACCATCGAAGTGAGAAAGACCCGGCTCTGCTCATCACGCATCAGGAAATCCACGGCTTCCTCCATTTTCTTGTTCTCGTGTTTCTGATCGTAGGAGTATCCCCCCGTGTCCAAGTGGGAATGCCGAAAGCCCAGGGCCTGGGCCGTGAAAAAGACTTCGCCTGTGGCGTATCCGGCCATCTCCTGTCCAAGCACGCAGGCAAACTCCTCACCACCATATTGCTCCGCGGGCTTCATGGTCCCTTGCCCGAGCAGGTGGTAGAACTCGTTTGACCCCACTCCCAGGTGATGAACCGCCATTTTGTATACTTCGGCGTCGCCGAATCTCAGGGGGAGAAGGGTCTCCTTCTCCGAAATAATGCCGATCTCGAGCGCCTCTGTGGCCCAGGCCAGGGCGACACCCGTTGACATCACATCGAGGCCCATTTTTTCGACCATATCGATGATGCCGAGCACTGAGAAGGCGTTGGTCACCATCAGCATGGACCCAGTGGCAAAGATGGACTCGTGGTCGTAGGAGACCTGACGGTAGAGATACTGGTTCGGTTCCATGAACTTTTCCCGCACAAATCCAACATGTATACAGCCCACGGGGCAACCCGAACAGGCTGTATTGCGCAGCAAGGTATGGTCGGCAAACCTCTCACCTGTAATGTTCTCTATGGCCGGGTCGCGGGTCTTTTGCATGTTCCTGCAGGGCAGAGCCCTGAGCTCGTTCAATGCGGCGACGTTCGCAGGAGTGCCCAGGTTGTGGTATTTGTCCATCATGTTGGTGGCCGTGAGCTGCCTGTATACCTCCTGGAAGAGCTTGGAGTATTCCGTGCCCTCCGGAAGATCAAAAGAACCGTCGCCCTGGATCACGATGGCCTTGAGATTCTTAGAACCCATGACCCCGCCCCCGCCAAGTCTACCGAAATGGCGGTAGGTGTCTGCATTGATGCAGGCCATGGGCGAACGGCGTTCCCCAGCAGGGCCAATGCGAAGAATGCTCCGATGCCCGGAGCCCCCGAACATGCGACGGAGCATCTTACCAGAAGCCTGCACATCCATGCCCCATATGTAGTGGACATCCCTGAGCTCAAGGTGCCGAGAGCCTATGGAAAGACAGGACGGTTTCTCTGCCTTTCCGGTAATGACCAAGGCGTCGTAGTCCGCCAATCGCAGGCAAATGGCTGAACGGCCTCCACCGTGGCTTTCGGCGTACTGGTCATGGTAGGGGGACTTGAATGCGCAAACCGTCTTGCTCATCAGTGGGAAGTAACCGGTGAGAGGACCGATGGCAAAAACTAAGGGCTGATCTGGATCGTCCCACGGTTTGTTCGCATCGCCGTATTCATTGAATAGGGCCGCAGCCAGCCCGCTGCCCCCCGCTTCCGTGTCCCGACCCTCAAAGTTGACCACATTGCCCCGGCCTGTTGCTAGGCGTGCAATCAGGACTCTGAAATCGCTTCGGCTCATGGTGTCCCCTCCATTACACTCTTTTCAGTCGGGAGCCTGCCAGAAGATTCCACGACTTCGAGGCAATCGTGGGGACAGAAGGGTACGCATCGCCCACAATGGATGCAGACGAAGGGCTCGCCCACACCGTCGAGATAAATCGCATCCACCGGGCAGGCCTTGGCGCAATCTCCACAACGGATACAGAGGTTCCTCCTGACTACAACCCCACCGCCTTTGCGCTGGGAATAGGCCCCAGTGGGGCAGGCCATGGCACAGGGAGCGGGGTCACAGGCCAGACAGGTTTTTGCCTCGAAACCTGTGGATAACCCCCCCGACGACATGATGCGGATACCCGCTGTGTCCCAGGAAAGGCGCTTATGCACAAGCCTCGCACAGGCGAGTGAGCAAGAATGACAGCCAATGCACCGCTCCATTCTGGGAGTGCTCAGAATCTTCATTACGGGTTCTCAAAATGCACGGGAGTATGGGAGAACTCGAATTCATAACTGTCTCACGTTACAAATCGCGTTTTGCCTATTGTAACAAAACCTGAATCCATAATTGCAATGAACTCTGTCTTCGACAAGGCAATACTCCGACACTCCACTACTCCAGTAATCCATAGAGTTATGTTCAGGACTACGACTCGATTCTTTGCCTTTCCTGAAGGCGGTGGAGATTTTTCTATCCGCCAGATGTGCGACCGAGGTCAATGAGTTCCATGCGGTTGTTGGCCTCTGGATGCTTGGACGACGGTCCCTCGGTCAGGACCACAAGGTTTCCCTCCACCCTGTGGGATTGCAGCCAGTCCCGCGCAAATCGATTCCAGTCCCCTGGGTGCTCGTGTTCATGCACAGGGTAGACCCCATACGAAAACTGGAGACCCTGACAGGTCGTTTCCTGTGTGCTCACTGCGGTTATCCAAACAGGAAGTCTAAACCGGGTGATGCTTCTCGCGGTTGCTCCGCTTCGAGTGGGGACGATCACGGCTGCAGGGGAGACATGTTCCAAGGTGGTTTCAACGCTCAAGGCGATGAGATCCGCAAGGCTGGGGCTGCCGTTACGGCCAGATGCTTTCAAGGCCTCTCGCGCGGGATGGCTGGGCCGATGGGGTTCTATGGCTGCGGCGATCTTGGCCAACATGGCTACCGCTTCCACCGGGTACTTCCCCATGGCTGATTCCCCGGAAAGCATGACGCAATCCGTGCCGTCGAGAATGGCGTTGGCCACATCCGTGGCCTCCGCGCGGGTGGGACGGCGGTTACCGGTCATGGACTCCAGCATCTGAGTGGCCGTGATCACCGGTCTGGCCCACAGGTTTGCCTGCCGCATGAGGGTTTTCTGAACAGCAGCGATCTGTTCAATAGGTATTTCGACCCCGAGATCCCCCCGGGCGATCATGATACCGTCGGCAGCCTCAAGGATGCTGTCCATGTGCTTGAGCGCTCCCGCCCGTTCAATCTTGGCAATGATGAACGGGTTATGACCCAGAGCAGAAGCGGCATTGCGGACAGCGGCAATGTCCGCCCCAGTCTCGACAAAGGACTGACTGATAGCATCTACGCCATGTTCCATGGCGAATTTGAGACACTCGTGGTCACGGTCGGTGAAGGCACTGATGCCGAGGTCAATGCCTGGCAGGTTGAGACCCTTCCGAGAACGTAGTTCCCCACCGACCAGAACATGGCACTTGACGTCGTTTCCCTTCACCTCCACGACTTCGAGCTGGATGAGACCATCATTCAAAAAAAGGGTGTCCCGTGGCTTCACCGCCTGCGGCAGGTCGCTGAGAGTCACCGAGACCCGGCCACCGTCGCCGACAATGTCTTCGGTTGTCAGGACAAAGGAGTCGCCGGGCTTTAACTCGACCGGCTCCCCAGCCAATTGGCCAATTCGAATCTTGGGGCCAGGAAGGTCCGCCATGATTGCCACACGTCGCTCGGCTGCGCGAGCGGCAGTGCGGAGGTTTTCGATCACCCTTCTATGAGTCAAGAAATCTCCGTGTGAGAAGTTGAGCCGGGCTACGTTCATGCCGGCCCGAATCATTTGTTCTATGACCTCCGGAGACTCCGACGCCGGTCCGATAGTGCAGACGGTCTTGGTCTTGTTGGTTGGAAGGGTCATCTTCACATCCCCCTTGGTTGTCCTGCACACGCAAGGACGTTGTTCCACAACCTTCTTGCCCGGCTTCACGCCTTCCCCGCACTCCCGAGCACATTCTCATTCTTATGTTTTACCATCCTGATGAATTCGTCACGGGCAGGGCCAAGATACTTCCGGGGGTCAAATTCCTCAGGCTTTTCTGCGAATATTTTCCTTATCGTTGCGGTAATAGCGAGCCTCCCATCACTGTCGATATTGATCTTGCAGACGGCAGAGCGGGAAGCCTTTCTCAGCTGCTCCGCTGATATACCCACGGCATCTCCGAGCTTCCCCCCGAACCTATTAATCGTCTCAACGTATTCAGGGATAATCGTGGAAGCGCCATGGAGGACTATAGGAAACCCTGGGAGGCGTTTTCCAACTTCTTCAAGAATATCGAATCTAAGGGGTGGAACCTGTTCGCCTGGTTTGAGCTTGAACTTGTATGCTCCATGGGAGGTGCCGATTGAAATCGCAAGGGTATCAACCCTAGTTTTCTCGACAAACGCTTCAACCTCCTCGGGTTTGGTGTAGTGAGATACTTCAGGGGAGACTTTGTCCTCAATCCCTGCAAGGACTCCCAGCTCTCCCTCAACGGTTACATCTCTTGGGTGGGCATAGTCCACAACCTGTTTTGTCAGCTTTATGTTCTCTTCAAAGGCGTGATGGGAGCCATCGAGCATAACGGAGGAAAAGCCCCCATCGATACAAGATTTGGCCAGTTCAAAGGTGTCGCCGTGGTCTAGGTGAAGCGCGATAGGGATGTTGCCGCCCATTTCCCTCGCCATCGCCACAGCGCCCGTGGCCATGTGCCTCAAGAAGGTCTGATTCATATACTTGATGGCACTTCCTGAGCCTTGCAGGATGACCGGTGATTCTGTCTCCACACAGCCTATGATGATAGCCTCGAGTATCTCCATGTTATTGAAATTGTAAGCAGGGACAGCATATCAACCCTCAAGAGCCTTCTTGAGCATCTCCCTGGTATTAACCAGTCCAAGATCAGTGTATCGAATCGGTGTAGCCACGATTGCCTCCTTTCACTCCTCTCACTCTGCACTGCCTTTTTCCAGGGCAACAAGTCCCGGCAGCTTTTTCCCCTCCAAAAACTCTAATGTCGCTCCTCCCCCAGTCGAAACGTGCGAGATGTCGCCTGCCCGGCCAGAACGCCTCACCGCGGCCACAGAGTCGCCCCCACCGACTACAGTGAGCGCCTGACTATCTGCGACGGCGGTGGCGATTGCCATCGTTCCAGCATCAAAGGGCTTTACTTCAAACAGCCCCAGCGGGCCGTTCCAGAATATGGTTCTCGCCTTGGCGATCTCATTGCAGAAGGTGGCGATCGTTTCGGGCCCAATGTCGAGACCGGTTTTTTCAGCGGGGATCTCGCCCCGAACCGTCGTTGCCGGGCTTCCCTCCTCGGCTTTGTCGGCTACCACATGATCGGTCGGTAAGAGGAGGGACACCTTCCGTTTCGCCGCGGTCCGCAGTAACTCCTTCGCTAGGGGAAGCTGATCCTCTTCGACCAGGGATTGTCCCGTTTCGTGGCCTTGAGCACGCAAGAATGTATAGGCCATCGCACCACCGATCAGAAGTCCATCGATCAGCTCCAACAGGCTTTGAACGACTTTGATCTTGTCGGATACTTTGGCACCACCGAGGATCGCGATGAGTGGACGGTCCGGGTGGGCCAAGACTCTCCTAAGGTATTCGCACTCACGCTGCAGAAGGAAGCCTGCGGCACGCTCCGCGGCGAAACGCGCCATGCCAGCCGTTGAGGCATGGGCTCGGTGGACAGCACCGAACGCGTCGCTCACATAGACATCGGCAAGGCGGGCCAAGGATCGGGCAAAATCAACGTCATTCTTCTCTTCCTCCTCATGAAACCTGAGGTTCTCTAGAAGAAGTACCTCCCCGGGCTTCAGTGCCTCCACCATAGTCTCGACCTCGGGTCCCACGCAATCCGGCGCCAGCCTGACCGGCACACCCAGCAAATCCGACAATGTGACGCCCACCGGCTCAAGGCTGAGGGCAGGACTGGGTTTTCCCTTCGGACGGCCGAGGTGTGAGGCCAAAATCACCCTGGCCTCTTGTTCTCGCGCGTAGCGGATTGTCGGCAGTGCGGCCTCAATACGAGTGGGGTCAGCAACACGCCCGTCAGCGAGGGGCACATTGAAGTCGACCCGGATGAAGACACGCTTGTTCTTGAGATCGAGCTGATCGATAACCCTGAAATGTATTGGCATGACCGTGAACCTCCCCCCTGATCTTCGCGTTAAAACGGCATGATTCTGGACCTCCAGTAAACCTGAAATTCGGGTATCGAAATCCTAAATACATTTGAGTCACCAAAATACCATTTCTTTGAAATATCACGCATCCACTCAGGTCAGCGGTTATTGGACGTTTGAAGTTTTAGACATTTGGATTCGCAAATTGTCTGAGATTTCGGGTTTCGGTATCCGTATCTGTCCCTGGCCGCTAGGTAGATCCGTTCCCTTTTGGCATAGAACTTATCTCGTTCAAGACATCATTGGCAAGGTCTATGCTGCGTCCGAATCCTTTCTTGCAAGCGCTTCAGTTTCTTGCCGGTAACGGCACGATATCAGGTGAGCTAGTGGTCCTGGCCGTCCAGGTATTCGAAAGTCCGCCTCACCATGATCACAAGTAATTCACAGATATGGCTCACAAAATGGGGACGACGTTTTCTCGTATCGATACGACGAAAAGCACGGTTGCGGTTTCGGATTTAGGATTGGAGATTTTGGATTTCTGGTTTGTGACAATGGCTAGACCTCTTCGTCAACATAAAAGCTGATCTTATAGCTCAGTCCAGGAGGGACGGGAGGAACTAACGGCGGATGTTTTTTGTGCTCACTGATCTTGGCCATATGCTCGACTTTTCTCTTCACCGCGGGAGTTGCTTCTCCTGTCACAAGATAATGATCTAGTTTCTCGTACGTCAATCCAATTTCATCTTCATCTGTTTGATTTTTCCATAGGCCGGCTGAGGGAGGTTTATTAACGATTTGGTCGGGAATTCCCAAGTAACGCCCCAGATCGCGCACTTGCCCTTTTGTCAGGTGTATGATGGGTGCAACGTCCACACCACCGTCACCGTGTTTTGTGAAATAGCCAATCTTCATCTCGGACCTGTTTCCCGTTCCCGCCACTAGGTAACCGTACTTGTTTGCAAAGTGATACAGCGTAGTCATCCTGAGTCTGGGCTTAATGTTACCCAAGGTAACCATGTGTTCCGCTTCCGGTGTGGCCCCAACTGCTTCCAAAAAAGCATCATACGTCTTGTCCAAGAAGGCCTCTCGATAAGGGATATGGTATTTGTCAGCCAACAGTTTTGCATCCGCAGCGTCCTGCGGGTCGCTCTGACAGTTCATGATGATACCCAAGGTGCCTTCCGGACACGCTTCCTTGCAAAGAAGGGCAACAACCGAGGAATCAATTCCTCCGCTCAAACCCACGACATACCCCTTGGTTTGTGATTCCTCTACTTTCTCCCTCAGCCAATCCACGAGGAAATTCGCCACTTGTTCTGCCTGTTTCATGTCCATATCCGCTTCCTCCCCCTTGGTCCAGTATAAACCTCAAAGAGAAAAGGGGGAAGAGGTCTTTCCAGACGAATATCTGGCCGACCTGACCAGATATTGATCCCCACGCCCTTCGGGCAAATTTGAAACCATCTTTCTGTCAGCCTTCTAACAGGTACGAGCTTAGAACTCCGTTAACCTCAATCAATACCGGGAGGTGCCTTTAAATCCAAAATCCAGAATTCCACTTTCCCTTGTGCCACCAATCGTGTTATTTTTTAAGCTTTAGCCTACAATTCCGCGAAATTCAGGGAACGTCCCCCAGACAGGAGTCGGCACGATGACACAGAACAACGTCCCACTGACCAAGCGTCCGGAATGGAGAGAGCTCCAACGCCATTACGACCAGATCAATGATATCCACCTTCGCGATCTCTTTGCTGAGGATCCTGACCGCGGGGAGCGGATGACCCTCGAGGCGTGTGACCTGTATCTTGATTACTCCAAAAACCGCCTGACAGACGACACGATCCAGTTGCTGCTGAAGCTGGCCGACACGGCGAACCTTCGTCAGTGCATCGAGAACATGTTCGGTGGCAAGAAGATCAATTTCACCGAGAACCGCGCCGCACTCCACATTGCCCTTCGGGCACGGGAGAACGAGACGATCATGGTCGACGGAGAAAACGTGGTTCCTCAGGTCCATACGGTGCTCAGGAAGATGGGCAACTTCTCGGATCGGGTTCGTTCGGGTGAGTGGAATGGCTATACGGGCAAAAGAATCAAGAACGTTATCAACATCGGTATCGGCGGGTCAGATCTTGGCCCTGCCATGGCCTATGAGGCACTGAAGCCATTCAGCGATCGAAACATCCAGTGCCAGTTCGTCTCAAATGTCGACTCCACAGCTTTGGTTGAGGCCACAATGACCTGCAATCCTGAGGAAACCCTGTTTGTGGTCTGTTCGAAAACGTTCACAACCCTGGAGACCCTCGCAAACGCCCGCTCAGCACGGAAGTGGCTCGTTGACGCACTGGGGGACGAATCCGCCGTAAGTCACCACTTTGTGGCCGTGTCCACGAGCGCACCGGAGGTCGAGAAGTTCGGGATCGACCCAGAGAACATGTTCGAGTTCTGGGACTGGGTCGGCGGCCGGTACTCGTACGATTCCGCAATTGGCCTTTCACTGATGATCGGCATTGGGCCGAAAAACTTTGACGATATGCTCACCGGCTTCCGCGCAATGGACGAACATTTCCGTACCGCACCCTTCGATCGGAACATGCCGGTTCTCTTGGGACTGATTGGTCTCTGGTACAACAATTTCTATGGCGCCGAGACTGTTGCAATTCTTCCTTACAGCCAGTATCTTTGGCGACTGACCTCCTATCTCCAACAGCTCGACATGGAGAGCAACGGCAAGTCCACGGACCGTAACTGCCAACGAATCACCGATTATCAGACGGGACCAATCGTGTGGGGGCAGCCCGGCACCAACGGCCAGCATGCATACTACCAGCTTATTCACCAGGGCACGAAGCTCATCCCCTGTAACTTTATCGGATTCGCAGAGGCGAACAACCCCCTTGGCGACCACCAGAACCTGTTGATGTCCAACTTCTTTGCCCAGGCCGAGGCCCTGGCATTTGGAAAGACAAAAGAAGAGGTCGAGGCAGAGGGAGTCCCGGCTCTCCAGGTGTCACATCGCATATTCCCTGGAAACCATCCCTCCAACTCGATTCTCGCGCCCAAGCTTACCCCAAATCTACTGGGCCAATTAATCTCACTGTACGAGCACAAGGTCTTCACTCAGGGATGTATCTGGAATATCAATTCCTTTGACCAATGGGGTGTCGAACTGGGAAAGGTGCTTGCGCAGCGAATTCTCCCGGAACTCGACGCAGAGAAAAGCCCGGAACTCAGGCACGACAGCTCAACGAATGCGCTAATCCGCCACTATCGGCGGCTGCAAGGGAAGAAGCCTTGAGGTGCCGAGTGAACCGGACCTCTCAATTGAGAGAACAGGGGAATCTCCGGCGCATCATCAGGCTCGGGGGGTCAGTTGGATTGTCCTTCTGCAGCAGGGGGTTATTGGTCTCAGTAAGCCTCCTCCTTCAGCACGAACCTTGAACGTCCTGACTTGGAACTGCAACGTCTGACATTGTTGTTGACAGGTCGACATCTAGTATGATATATATAGCCATATGAAAACAACCGTAGAGATATCTGATGCAATCCTTGACGAGGCCAAAGACATCGCCACGCGGGAGCGAACGACCGTGAGGGCCCTTGTCGAAGAGGGTCTTCGACGGGTCCTCGACGAACGCAAGAGAGGATCTTCATTTCGACTCCGAAAGGCTACATTCAAGGGCGAGGGTTTGCAAGCTGAGGTGACAGGCGCGTCCTGGGAGCGGATCCGCGACACCTCGTATGAAGGTCGAGGGGGATGATCGCCGTCGACACCAACATCTTGGTATATGCCCACCGTGAGGACTCGCCATGGCACGATGTAGCCTACCGCCTGATCGGGGAGTTTGCCGAGGGTCGATCGTCCTGGGCCATACCCTGGCCGTGCCTTCACGAATTCCTGGCTATCGTGACTCACCCAAGGATCTACTCTCCTCCCACGCCTCTAACCCTGGCCGTAGACCAGGTGGACGCCTGGCTGGAGTCGCCGAGTCTGGTCCTCTTGACGGAATCGGGAGATTACTGGACAGAACTTCGAGGTGCGCTCCAAGCGGCACGAGTTGCCGGTGCTCAGGTCCATGACGCGCGGGTCGCGGCCTTGTGCCGGCTTCATGGAGTACGGGAGTTGTGGACTGCCGATAGGGACTTCGGACGCTTTGCAGGACTGACGGTCCGGAACCCCCTCGTCGAGAGAAGTGGTTAGTTAGGTAGCCTAAGAAGACGTAACAGGCCCAACTCACGTTCGCGTGAGTCACACCCGTACTCTGCAATTCTACGAGACGCGGTTTCAGAGGGGGGATCTCCCCCGAAGGAGGCTCTGATCAACGTCTCATGAAGTGATTGGAAGTCGGCCCGCAGTCTCTCGATTCCCGCTTTGACATCAGCCCTCCGATCATCCAGTTCTTTGATGTTGAGACGCTCAAGGAAACCCGGACCAAGAACCCGGTTCACCTCAAACACTGCTCCCCCTTACCACATACGTAATGTCATTCATATCCATAGCATGTTGAGAATGTTTCGCGAAGCGAAGGCACTTTTTGTTCGGCCATGTCGGCCGAACAAAACGTCTGCGTCTGTCTGCGTGGGTCGGCGGCTAAAACCTCGTCTAATAGAAACTGTCCTACAGGTCAAGGCCGCGGCAGGCGGCACCGAGGAGGGCAGCCTTGGGATTGAGGATGACGCGCACTGGCATGCGCAACATGAGGCTCGACAAGCGTCCTTTGCTAACAAAGGCCTCCATGAACCGTCCGTTCTGCAGAGCGGATAGGATGCGCGGCGGGATTCCCCCTCCCAAGTAGACACCGCCGGTAGCCAGGACTTTGAGAGCAAGGTTCCCCGCCTCCGCCCCCAGGATGGAGACAAAGGTATTGAGGGTGTCAACGCAGAGTTCGCACGTTCTCCCCTTTCCAAGGGCTGCGTTCACAATGACCGGCGTCGGGTCGTCTGTGGTAGCCAGTTTTTCGGTTAGCCAGGCCGGTTCCTCAGCTTGGCCGCGATCCTTGAGAAAAGCGTAGATGGTGGGGAGCGCCGGGCCGGAGCAAACCCGTTCGTAACTTACATGCCCGAATTGAAACCGATTCCGCATATACTGCAGCAGCTCGACTTCCAGGCGGTTGGTCGGTGCGAACCCGACGTGGCCGCCTTCAGAGGGATAGGCACGGTAGTGAGATCCATCCCAGGTTAGGAACGCCTCTCCCAATCCCGTGCCCGGAGCAATGAGGGCGATGCATCCGCCAGCGACTGCCTTGCCCTTGTTCAGGTTGCGCAAGTCACGGCCCTTCAGGAAGGGAATAGCCTGGGCGATCGCCTCAAGGTCATTCAACAGGTGGACAGACGACAGATTCAGCGTCTGTTGCAGGTGCTTCTCGTCGATCTCCCAGGGTAGGTTAGTCGTCGTGACCCGGCCGGCCACGACCGGGCCAGCCACCCCAAAAGTAGCCCTGTCCACCTTCAGATCGACCTGAGACAAGAACTCGCGCACAAGGGTTTCCAGATTTGGGTACCGAGTGCTGGGAAAGGTCTTCTCTGCCAGCGGGGTTCCTGGCGCACACTCGGGCGTGTAAACAGCCAGGTTGGTCTTGGTTCCACCGATGTCACCGGCAAGAAGCATAAGGTCTCCAAAGTATTAGAGCCTACTGAAAGATGGAAGACTGCGCCCTCTCGGCGTCGTCACAGGTCGATGGCCGGCTGTCCTTGGAGTGTTGGAGTACTGGAGTAATAGGATTAATGGGCGTTCCGAGTTGCAGGTTCAATAGATGCATGGTCGGAACCCGTATGAATCCGAAATTGCCCATCCAAGATCCGAAATCGTAATCGTTCCATCACTCCATTACTCCACTACTCCATTATTTCCGACCCCCTATCACCTTAGATCTCCACTGACATATGACCACTGCTAATAGTTCGCGATTCATACCCGCTACCAATCCGGCCAGCGCCACTTCTTTCGGTCTTTGTCGGAAGGCGGTTCGACCTTCTCCGGCGCCAGCAACCGTCCCCAGTTTGTCCGTTCACGCATTTCAGCCTTGATCTCTTCGGGGACGAAATCCTTCCCGACTCGAATCTCCCAGCCACCACCGAGCGCTTTGTACATGGCAATCAGGTTAATGGCGATCTTCCCGACGGTTGCGGTCAGTGTATCTTGAGCCTGCGTCAGAAATCGTTGCGTATCAAGCACGCGCTGATAGTCTACCAGACCTTCGCGGTACTGGATCTCGGAAAGGTCTACCGAACGCTTGGAGGCTTTGACACTGTCGGATAAGAAATCTGCCTCTTCTTGTGCCCGCAAAAAGGCCACCACCGCGTCTTCCACCTCTTGAGCCGCCTTGAGGACGGTGTTCTGATAGTTGACCGCCAGCTGCTGGAACTGCGCATCCTCGACACGAACCCTGTTTTTGATGCGTCCGTAATTCAGGATATCCCATGTGAAGGCAGGACCCGTGAAGAATTCGATGCTCTCCGAATCGAAAAGATCACCGAATTCGCTCCCCCCGGGAAAGCCAGCCGCTGTTAAGGCTGCATCGCTCGCACGCAACCCGATGGAACCGAACAGCACAAAATGGGGATACACATCCGCTTTAGCAACCCCGATGCGGGCGCTTTGAGCAGCGACTTGACGCTCTGCAAGTCGGATATCCGGGCGCCGGCGAAGCAATTCCGCAGGAATCCCCACCGCAACTTGAGCAGGCACCGTCGGAATAACCTTTGGCCCGCCGAGCGTACCATCGATATCAGCCGGGAGGGTTCCCAGCAGGATGGCGAGTGCGTTCTTCGCCTGACGCAGGCTGGCCTCTAGCCGGGGGATCAATGCCTGTGTGTCTGCCAAAAGGGCCCTGGCCTGCTGGATATCGAGTTCGCTCACCTCTCCGCCCTCGAAACGCGCTTCGGCGATCTCCAGGGACCGCTTTTGAATCCTGACGTTTTCGCGCGCGACTTCCAGACGTGCCTCAAGCGTACGAATCACTAGATAGGTACGGGCTACCTCGGCTGTGAGGGACACGAGGATATCGTCATAGTTAGCGATCGAGGCCTCCAGGTTCCCAATTCCAGACTCGACAGCACGACGGAATTTCCCCCACAAATCAAGCTCCCACACTGCGTCGAATCCCATATTGATCTCACCATAAGCAAAGTCCAGGATTGGTGTCGTGTTCGCAGCGTTCTCGCTCACGTTCACGCGGGTGTAACTGCCGAGAGCTTGTTGCAGTTGCGGGTATTGACCGCCGACGGCGATCCCCAACTGGGCCCGCGCTTCGAGGATTCGGATCCCTGCGATTCGAAGGGGCAGGTTCTGCTGGTAGGCGGTTTCGATCAAGCTGTCGAGTGCAGGATCATCGAATACCTTCCACCACGTGCTGAAGTCCGCCGGCTCGCTCTTGATTTTCGGATCGTCCTTCGCGATCCATTCCCGCTCCACCGGTGCCTCAGGCCGCACATAGTTCGGACCAACCATCGCGCACCCGCTGAAGAGAAGTGCCAGGGCGACCAAACCCACCAGAGATCGAGACAGCATTGTGCTAGCACTGCGACCTCCAAAAAGGCTGCTTATGGATCGACCGAATTCCCCGCAATAGTTGCTGCTTTCACAGTCTTTGCTAAACAATCCTGATAGCATGATCCCCCCCTCATAGGTTAATCGTTCTGAAAATTCGAAATCCGAGACAAATCCCAGAGCAGTGTGCTAAACCATTACGACACTGAAGTCTTCGCAACTTGTCTAATCTGATCCCCCATTAGGATCGTTCATGGGGTACTCTGAAGAATATGGCATAGAGCACCGGCACCACAATCAGGGTCAGTATCGTGGCAAACCCAAGTCCGAACATGATAGTGACCGCCATCGAAATGAAGAAGGCGTCCTGAAGCAGTGGCATCATACCTAGAATCGTCGTGAGGGCAGCCATCGACACCGGAATGAGGCGGCTAACACCGGAATCAACGATGGCCTGAAACGGCACTTTTCCGCCTTCAAGCTCAAGCCCGATTTGATCGATCAGGACAATGGCGTTTTTGATCAGCATGCCGGACAGACTCATCAGGCCGAGAAGCGCCATGAATCCGAAGGGCTGTTTAAAAAGCAACAACCCCACCGTCACGCCGATGATCGCCAGCGGAACGGTAAGCCAGATAACCAGGGTCTTCCTGATTGAGTTGAAAAGGACAAGAACAATCAGGACCATCAGGCCGAAGAATATTGGCAACGTTGCTGAGAGCCTCGAATTCGCCTTGGCGGAGTCTTCCGCCTCCCCCCCCCACGCCATGGAATACCCGGGCATGTCTTTGATCGGCAGCATGTCAGCCCAACGGACCGGAATGGTTGAGGCGGTCCATTGGTCAGGAGGGGCAGAGCGGCCCAGTATCTGCTCAACATCGACGGCCAGGGCCTGCTCGATCTTCGGTTTGACTTGGGCGAAAAGCTCGCTGGGTAGTCCTTCGCGTGGATCCGCGTGGATCTTAAGCATCTTCGTCCGATCCCTGCGCCACAGGTGCGCATCTTCGAATCCCACCTTGAAGCCCGTAGTAACCGAACCAGCCGGGATCATCGTTTGAGCGGCCGGACTCCAGATTTGAATGGAGCTGAGGCTATCGAGGTCGACCCGCTCCAATTCTGGCGAGCGGGCGATAATGGGAAGGAGTTCGTCCCTCTCCCTGTAGACACCCGCTTTGGTTCCATCAAAGGCATACTCCATGGCCCGAGCCAAGGCCGGCCTGTCGATTCCCGCACGGCGCGCCTGAACCTCGGCCAGCTGAGGGCGGAGAACTTTGACCTTGCTCCGCCACTCATCCCGCAGCGCCTTGGCATTCGGGTCGTCGAGCAATATAGCCCTGGCCTTGGTCGCCAAACTGCGAAGCACCTCTGGATCGGATCCATAGAGGCGAAGCTGGATTTTCCCTCCGGTCGATGGCCCCAGAATGAACTGCCTGACCTGGACAATCGCCTGCGGGAACGGGCCCTCGAGCTCATTCTGAAGCTCCTTTGCCAGCGTGGGAATGCGCTTGTAATGATCGACATCCACCAGCAACCTCCCGAAGCTGTGATAGGAGTATTCGGGCGTGTAGGTGAGAAGGAACCGTGGCGAACCGCCACCAACTTGAGTCGTCATGTGTTCCACGCCATCACGGCCGAGGAGGATCTCCTCCGCACGCGCCATCTGTCGGACGGTTTCGTGGATGTCCGTACCCTCAGGAAACCAGAAATCAATGTAGAATTGTGGCCGTGTCGAATCGGGAAAGAAGCTCGTCTTGACATAGCCGAAGCCCATGAGCGCAGCGACGAACACGATGACCACGACGGCCATGGTGATCCACCGGAGGCGGATGCATGTCGACAGAAACTTCCGATACGTTCGGTATAGCCCCCCACTATACGGATCTGTCTTCGTGCCTTCCTCGTCCTTTCCCCTCGGCTTGCCTCTCAAGAAGGTCTTGCACAGGAGGGGGGTACTGGTCACGGCTGTCAGCCAGCTCATCGTCAGTGAGATGAGAATGACATAGAACAACGATCGGCAGTACTCCCCGGTGCTATCTTGGGACGTGCCGATCGCCGCGAAAGCCGCGACGGCCACCAAGGTCGCTCCCAGAAGCGGCATGCCGACTTGCCCAACAACGTTCCGAGCCGCTGTCAGGGCGTCCTCTCCCTGTTCCATTTTGATCCTCATGCCGTCAGTCACGACGATGGCGTTGTCCACAAGCATGCCGAGGGCGATCACTAGAGCACCTAGGGAGATCCGCTCCAAGGTAATTGATCGCATGCCCATGATGATAAAGGTCCCCATAATGGTGACAAGGAGGACAAACCCGATGATCAAGCCGCTTCGCAAGCCCATGAAGATCAACAGGACCACGATCACGATGGCCACTGCTTCGAGGAGGTTCACCATAAACCCCTTGATCGCCTGGCTGACGGCCTCGGTCTGAAGGGAGACTTTGTTCAGTTCCATTCCGACAGGTCTCAATCGCTCAAGTTCCCTGAACTTCTTCTCTAGCGACTTGCCCATGGTAATGACGTTTCCACCTAGGACCGTCGAGATTGCCAGGCCAATCGCCGGCTTGCCGTCGTAGCGCAGGATGGTGCTAGGAGGCTCTTGGTATCCCCGCCTGATGTCGGCTACGTCTCGCAGATACACCAGGCTTTCGGAGCCCGGTCCACGGCCTTTGACTAGGAGATCACCGAATTCCTCCTCGGACTGAAATTCCCCGGTCGGGTTGATGGGGATGTATTCCTTCCCCAGGGTGAGGTATCCCGACTCTGCCGGTAGATTCTTGGCTCCAAGGGCCCGGTAGATATCCTGGGGAGAGATACCGAGTTCGGCCATCTTTTCCCGGCGCATCTCGACGTAAACCATTTCCGGGACAACACCGTAGAGAATGATCCGCTTCACGTCCTCAGCCTGGAGCAGCTCGCGCTGGAGGAACTTTGCGTATTCGTAAACTTCTTTGTGGGTATAGCCCTCCCCGGTGATTGCCACATAGATCCCATAGACGTCACCGAAATCATCATTAACAATCGAGGGGCCAGCGCCTGGTGGAAGCTTCGCTTGGAAATCGTTGACCTTACGCCGCAGCTCGTCCCACACCTGGGGAAGTGAGACCTTATCGTATTTGTCCTTCATAGTGGCCTTAACGATCGAAAGCCCTCGGGAGGATCGGGACTCTACCCGATCCAGCTGTCCGAGCTCCTGACAGGCTTTCTCGATGACGTTGGTGACCTCCTCCTCGACCTCCCCGGCAGACGCCCCAGGGTAGGGGGTAATGATGGTGGCCTCCTTGATCGTGAATTCCGGGTCCTCAAGGCGGGGAAGGCCATTGAATGAGACCCAACCGACGACGACGAGCAGGATGGTCAACACCCAGGTGATCACGCTTTTTCGAATGCTCCATTCCGCAATGTTCATGAGATCCTTAGCCTCCCAAGACCTTCAGGCACGCCGTCACCCAGGTGATGACGTCTCTGCAATTGGTCCATGCGATCATTTCCCTCAGAACTCTATCTTTTCCACGGGCCTGATCTTCATCCCCTCCCGCAGTTGGCTGACGCCGCTTACCCCAATCATTTCACCGGACTGGAGGCCATCGACGATCTGGATTCTGTCCATCCCGGTCAGATCACCGGTTATCACCTTTCGTCGGTGAACCGTCATGGATTCCTGGTCCACCACCCAAACGTTAGAGTCTCCGGCCTCATCGCCGAACACAGCAATTGCGGGAATGACGAACCGGTCTTCAGCGTCCCCCGGCGGTTTGATTCCGTGGACGTTCGCAGTCATTCCCGGTAGAATGTTCACTCCTTCAGGGGCCGGCATAGTCAGAACGAGACGGTATGTCTGGGTTCTGGGATCCGCTTCGGTTGAATATTCTTTAAGCGTCAATTCATATTCTTGTCCGGGGGTTGCCTCGAATTCGGCAACGGCCTGAGCATCACCCCTCCTTGCCCTGGCTATAATCAGCTCCGGCACGTCGACGAGAATCTCAATCTCGGAGACATCCTGAAGACTCACGATGGGCTGCTTTGCCCGGACTTCCTGGAAATTGTCGACATATCTTTTCGCAATGACCCCCGGGAAGGGAGCTCGAAGATAGGTATAGCTTAACTGGTCTTTCACGGCATCCACAGCGGCTTTGACAGACTTGATATCGGCTTGGGCCTTATTCACGGCTTCGCGCCTCCTGTCGATCATCGCCTCGCTCACCGCGCCCGGATCCTTTTCCCTGATCCTCTGGACGCGCTCGTACTCACTCCGTGCAAGCTGCAACGCAGCCTCGGCTTTCGCCATCTGACCCTCAGCGTTCCGAAGATTCGTCTGAAAATCTTTCGGATCGATACGCGCCACAAGGTCGCCCTTTTTTACTGCCTGCCCCTCATCTACGGGAAGCTCAATCAGCGGGCCGTCAACCTGAAAAGCCAGATCCGCACGCTTCGCGGCCCGGACCCTACCCGGGTATGTCTGCCTAAAAGCCTCGTCCGCAGAGGCAATTTTCATGGTCTTTACCGGCCTGACCACCTCCTTGGTAGCCGTCTCCTCTTCTTTTTTGCCGCAGGAGGCCAAAAGGAATGCCAGACCCGCGATTAGACAAACCAACGCGCAAAGAGTCAGGTTCAATAAATAACAATTCCGGGCTTTCGTCTCTGGTTCCATTTTTCTTACCTCGTCCTGAATCATCGGATAGGGCTGGTATTGCCTCATCTCCCCATGCATGTTTCTTCAACCTGCAATAGCAGCCAACTCGGGCAAACGCATTTTGTTCCGAAAGGAAACCGAATAATCCTTTGTCTTTCCTGTCGCCATATTAGCCAGTCGTCACTGAAAAATGCCCCTTTTCGCTCTCTGAACGACCTTTCTGACCCGTTCTAAGGCTCGTTGCGTTCGACCTTCTAAACTCGGCCTTT
>Ga0209636_10002240_pt1 | contig 19703 bp, 17 predicted proteins | sample DeeMarSWOR152_54_FD_187464 | JGI IMG/M metagenome (GOLD analysis project Ga0209636, IMG submission 187464) | Marine sediment microbial communities from White Oak River estuary, North Carolina - WOR-1-52-54 (SPAdes) (version 2) | ecosystem: Environmental > Aquatic > Marine > Intertidal zone >... | reverse complement strand
ATCTTCCTCGTCGTGCTATTCTTTTTCCCAATTGTTTGGATATTCCTTACCTCCATTAAAACAACAGGCGATATATACGCATGGCCGCCTGTTTATATTTCAAATAATCCAACCCTGCAAAACTACAAAGTAGTTCTTCTTGAATCGAATTTGGGTCGTTTTATTCTAAATTCCATTTTTGTTTCCTCCTTATCCACTCTATCGGTTGTGTTTTTTGGAGCTTTTGCGAGTTATGGGATTGCACGGGTTAACTTCAAAGGCAGCAATATTGTTTTGGTATTTTTCTTATCTATGTCTATGTTTCCTCAATTAGCGATAGTTCCATCTCTCTTTCTTTGGTTCCGACGTCTTGGATTAATTAATAATTATCTTGGACTTGTTATTGCCTATACAGGTCTATTTCTCCCAATAGCTGTATGGATTATGAGCACCTATTTCCGAACCATTCCACGGGATATAGAAGAATCTGCCAAAATTGATGGGTGTACAGGAATCCGGATTCTCTGGCATATTATTGTCCCTCTATCTATTCCAGGATTGGTAACCGCCGGTTTAATAGTATTCATTTTCACCTGGAATGAGTTCTTTATAGTGTTAGTGCTCATATCTAAGAATCTCTTAAGAACAGCTACTGTAGGAATTGCTCTTTATCCAGGGGAATATGCTTTTCCCTGGGAATTAATAACTACAGCTACTTTTTTGGCGATCTTACCACTACTATTTCTAACTTTTATTTTTCAGAAACAAATGATAAGTGGACTAACCGCAGGAGCTATTAAGTAATTACAGTAAATAGTACAGGTCGGAGGGAAGATGATGCAAAATATTACCAAACAGGCAAAAGATAAGCTAATCAGGCTCTCTCATGCTTTAATTGATCAGAAAAAGGCTAAAGTTCTTATTCGCCCTATGAAAAACTTATCTGGGTTCTGGTTTGGAGCAGGAAATATGGTGGAAGATAATAAGGGAAATTTCTATTTGTCGGGAAGGTATAGAAATTATGGTGATTCGAGGACAGGGCTATATGCTGGTGAACGTGGCGTAGAATTGGCTATATTCAAATCAGAAGACAGGGGGGAAAGCTTTAAAAAAATATTATTCTTTCGCAAAGAAGATTTAAGCTACAGGGACAGAAGGGTTTTTTCTATTGAAGGTTCCTGTTTGCATTTTACAGAAGAGGAAGTAGAACTTTATGTCTCCACTGAGAAGTCGGGAATACCATATCCTGAAGGATTAGAAGAATTTAAAAAGCCAGGAACAGGCGTGTGGAGCATAGATATAATAAAGGCCAAATCCATAGAGGAATTAAAATCCTCAAAAATAAAAAGTCTATTAGACGGAGAAGATCCTCAATACCTTCATCTTAAAGATCCTGTTGTCTTTAAAAATACCCAAGGGGATACGGTCCTTATCTTCTGCACTAATCCGTTTACCTGGGCCAGTTCTAATTCCGGATTAGCAATCCGCCTAAAAGGATCTTCCGATTTTAAGAGATTTAATTATACCTTTTTCTCTAGAGGATTTACTTGGGATGTGGCTATAAGCCGAATTACAGGGGTTTTAAATGTGCCTAAGAAAGGTTTTTTTGCGGATATGCCTTCACTGTATTTATTTTTCTATGATGGTGGGGAATCGATGCGGAAATATGATGAGCATCCCCATGCAATAAAGAGACCCAGAGGATATTCCTGTGAAGAGATTGGAGGTCTGGCTTTTTCAACAGAAAAAGATTTCCCTGAGATTGAACGTCTTTCGGGTAATCTGTCATTCTTTATTTCTCCGTTTGGAACGGGCTGCAGCAGGTACGTTAAGACTTTACAGACTGAGGAAGGTATCTTTGCCACATGGCAGCAATCCCAGAAGGATTTATCCCAACCTTTAGTTGTACATTTCTTAGGTAAAGATAAAGTGGAGGAAATTCTTGCCTGAACATAGAACAAAAAATGAGGTTTTTTGTAAGAACTGTACATTTTTTAAGGAATGTGTGGTGGCTACCAAAAGAAAAGCGAGGAGATTGACTTTGAGTCCAGGCTATGAATTCCTGCAGGAGAGGAGGGAGATACAGGAGACGGAAACTTTTAGGGAGGAAATGAAAGTGAGAGCTCAGGTGGAAGGAACAATTAGTGAAGAGGTCCGCTTTTTCGGATTACGGCATGAAAAATATAAAGGAGAAAACAAGCACAGACTTTAATTCTAAATGACAGAAGCTACGTTAAATATGAAAAGACTGTTAAAAGCGATTACAAAGGGAATTGAAATTCCGACAAATGCAGCCGTAGCTTTTAAGACATAGCAATAATATTTAAGCAGTTCTGATGTAAAATTGTTAGAAGATATTTTAATTTCACAGCTTTATCTTTTTTTCTCCTTGACTAAGCTAAAATAATCTATCAAGCCTGACAATTATTCCTGCTCCACTTAAATGGGAGACTGCCATCATACCGAATAAATTCAGTGAATATATTCTTAAATTATCATTAGATCTTTTTGTTGTCAGATGGTTTTTATTGACAAATAAAATAAATAATGTATACTGAATATGTTCAGTGAACGCATTCTATTTACATCGTGATACCGACGATAAGCTTGAATAAACTTACTTGTAATTTATTTCATCCGAGGAAGCAACCGTTTTGTACCACATAGATGGCGGTTCATAGAATTTTTCAATTGTATAAGATGGTCTTCAGGAGGGAGATGGGTTCCTGATGTTTTCCTGGTTATAGGAGCCTGGCGAATTGGTTCTCCTGTTCTTGGAAGATCATCTTCTGTCGATCCAGAGGATAAACATGGTTTGTGGCAAGAAAGGAGGTGGGGAACATATGTTTTCAATCGATGTGCGTTGGCAATTGATGAATATGTCTTGAAGTTAAATTAAGCATCATATGGCAGATTATTTATAAACAAACTAAAAAAGGAGAGGAGAAAATGAAATATACAAGATTTGGTGTTTGCATCATTTTGTTAATTTCCTTTATGGTCCTTCCAATCACTTCTTGGGCGGAATCTAAGAAGGAAAAAGAAAAAATTGTTATTGGTGCGGCAAGACCTCTCTCCGGCCCATTAGCTATTTTTGAAGAAACAGCATTCGGGCCGATCTATAAAATGTGGGTTGACGAGGTCAATGCCAAGGGCGGGATATATGTGGAGGAGTATGGCAAAAGTTTACCTGTAGAGATGCTCGTCTATGATGATAAAAGCGATATGGGCACGATGACGAGACTGCTGGAAAAATTAATTTTGGAGGACAAGGTTGACTTCGTGTTCCCGCCAGCCAGCACTGCTTTTCTTTTTGCTGCCGGTGCTGTAGCCAATAGACACGGCTATATACTGCTGGGAGCAGAGGGTGGGGCAACGACCATCACGCAGATGCTTCCTGGTATGCCCTACTTCTTTGGAGTCCTAAATTATTCCGACTGGTACCAGATACCGGTTCTGGCTGACATATTTGAGGAATGGGGTGTGAAGACGGTGGCCATAATGTTCATTGAGGACCTTCACGGCATAGAGTATTCCGGTGTGGCGACTAGAGAATTTGGGAAGAAGGGAATTGATATTGTTCTGGTCAAGAGCACCCCGCCCGATATCAAGGATGTGTCGCCCATATTGAAGGAGGCGAAAGCGCTTAATGTCGATGCCTTTTGCTCTTTTACCTATCCCGATGCGGGCTTCCTGGTTACAGGGCAAGCAATTGAGCTCGGCTTTAACCCAAAGGCCTTTCTACTGGGGCCCGGGGGCAATTTCGCTGTCTATAAAAAGATATTCGGCGAGGCTGTGATAGAAGGAGTACTTGCCGAAGGGGCCTGGAACTACAAAAGCTCTCCAGCAGCCAAAGAATTCTATGACAAATTCGTCGCTCGTTATCCTGAAGACATACTTGATTGGTGGGGACATTTATTCTATTGGGCTGGATTACAATGTTTTGAGCAGGCCATCGAAAAGGCAGGCACACTTGACCAGAAAAAGATAAGAGACATACTGGCTTCTGAGAAGTTCGATACGGTCCTGGGACCGACCTGGTTTGAGACAGTCGGTGGTGGCGGCGCACTTCTGGCAGTCGAGTGTCATCCCGGTCAGATCGGTCAATGGCAAAAGGGGGTGTTTGAGGTCATAGGTCCCAAGAATAAGGCTACCGCAAAGGGTATCTACCCCAAGCCGCCGTGGCCAACAAAGTAGACGTTGAGCTTATTAGGAGTTTGGTGGCTTTAGTAATAAGCAGGCTGCCTCGAAAGGCTTATTGATTAATGGAGAAAATTACTCGCAATTTTTATGTGGCTTTTTGGGCAGCCTGTACTTTATAATAACAGAACCAGTAGGCCATCATCATGATCTTAAAAATCCTCGACGTATTTATTTGCGGTTTACTGCTGGGCGGAATCTATGCCCTGATCGCCGTGGGGCTCAGCCTGCAGTATGGCGTTGCACGGGTGCTGAACATATCTCATGGAGAGTTTATTATGCTCGGGGCTTTCGGCACCTGGTCGTTGTACACCATGTTTGGCATTAACCCGCTGATTTCTCTCGTCATTTGCGGGCCTGTTTTATTCGTAGTAGGTTTTTTCCTTCATAAAACTCTGTTCAAAAGCCTTCTAAAGTCTTCGGCATCAATAGGTGCCTTTGAGGGTAGTTCCCTGCTCGCCTGTTTTGGTCTCCTCTTTATCATTCAAAATATAGCTATTACATCGTGGGGTGCTGACATAAAGGGGTACTCTTACTTATCTGTTCCGGTCAATCTGGGGGGAGCGATTTTTGCAGCCAATCGCCTGGTAACCCTTGCATTTGCTGTAGGCATAGGGATAGCCTTTTATCTCTTTTTAGCCCGTACCCGCCTGGGAAAAGCGATCAGGGCGGCGGCTCAAGACCCAGCGGCCGCCGGGCTCATGGGGGTTGATATCAACCATGTGCTGGCTCTATGCTTCGGCTTTGGCGCTTTAATGGCCGGTTTTGCCGGCGTACTTATGAGTATGTGCTACCCTATCAAAGCAACGATGGGTCTCGAGTATACCATGATTGCAATCATTGTGGTTGTCCTGGGTGGGTTGGGCAGCATCCCTGGTAGTTTTATCGGTGGTTTCATACTGGGAATTATTGGCAGTATAGTAAGCTATATTGAGCCGAGCTTATCTCTAGCTGCCTACTATGTCATTTTCATACTCCTGCTTCTGGTGAAGCCGACGGGTATTATGGGGAAGTAGAGAAATGAATATTACCACATTTATATCTAAGAGGACCTTGGTACCGGGGTTAATTACTCTAATCTTGTTACTCCTGTTAGTCACTTCACCCCTCTATGCCCCGGCTTATACGCTCATACTATTGACCGTCATCTTCATGTATATCATCCTTACGGTGAGTTGGGTTATTTTTTCCGGTCCTACCGGTTACATGTCACTGGCGCCGGCCGCTTTCTTCGGGGTCGGAATATATACTGCAGCCATACTGGGGAGCAAACTCCCCCTGCTTATCGTTGTCTGTATTGGCGGCCTCTTTAGTGTCTGTCTTGCCCTACTCGTCGGCGCTTTAACCCTGAGGCTGAGAGGCATATATTTTGCCATCTTCACATTCGGACTCGTTATGCTCATCGCGCATCTTCTCCTGTTCTGGGAGCTTCATGTAACAGGCACACGTGGCAGATTCGTTATCGCGGTAGATCACACCACTGTTTATTACGTCATGCTCGGCATTCTTGTGATACTACTGCTTACCGCCTTATTTATCAGACACTCTAAATTCGGGTTAGCCCTGCAGAGTATAGGTGAAAACGAGGACGCCGCGGCTCACACAGGTATAAATGTAACCCTGGTTAAGGTTATCACCTTTGCCATCAGCGCTTTTTTCATAGGGGCAGCCGGGGCAATCATGGCAACACGATGGACATATATTGACCCATTCATCGCCTTTAATCCTCTCTTTTCTTTTATGCCAGTTCTGATGGCCATCTTCGGCGGTATGGGACAGCTTTATGGTCCCATAATAGGTGCGGTCATTTTTGCCTATTTAGAGGAGTTCCTAATAACCAGGTTTCCCTATTACTATATGCTCATCTTTGGTGTTATATTAGTTTTCGCTATACTATACATGCCCAATGGGATCGTGGGACTGATACAGAAGTGGCGGAAAGGAGGTCAAGCGGGGGAAGATGCGGGTACTTGAAGGCGAAAGGGTGACCAGGTATTTCGGAGGATTAGCCGCCGTATCCAATGTCGACTTCCATGTCGACCAGGGTGAAATCGTAGGTCTGATCGGTCCCAATGGAGCTGGTAAAACAACGCTGTTTAATCTCATATCAGCTGCCATTGCTCTTAAATCGGGGGTCATACGGTTTAAAGGTGAAAACATTACTGGCTTAAAGCCTCATCAAATTTGCAGGATGGGAGTGGCCAGGACATTTCAATCGATTAAAGTTTTCGCCAATATGCCAGTCATTGAAAATGTACGGTTGGGCTCGTTATTCGGGACGTCAAGCAGTATGTCCCCAGTGGATGCCACCAGGGAAGCTACGGGGTTATTAGAGTTTGTGGGGTTGTCAACAGTGAGAGGGACCCCTGCTAAAGACTTAACCCTTGCCAACCAGAAGCGACTTGAAGTAGCGAGGGCGTTAGCCACCAAACCAGAACTATTGTTGATTGATGAGTTAATGGCGGGATTAAACCCTACTGAGGTAGCCCAGGCTATGGAGTTGGTAACCAGGATTCGGGATAAGGGGATTACCATTTTCATGGTTGAGCATGTCATGAAAGCAATTATGAGCATATGTAACCGAATTATGGTGCTCCATCACGGTGAGAAGATTGCCGAAGGAACTCCACAGGAGATCGCCACTAGCAGAAAAGTTATTGAGGTATATTTAGGAGAGTAGGCTCATGCTGGAAGTGAGCAATATTGATACTTTTTATGGTAAGGTTCAGGCTTTGTGGGGCGTTTCTTTAAGAATTGATGAGGCAGAAATAGTCGCCCTGGTCGGTGCTAACGGAGCCGGGAAAACTACACTGCTCAGTACTATATCCGGTTTGCTATGTCCAGCTTCAGGTAGTGCAAAGTTCCTTGGCAAGAGAATAGATGGGTTAACCCCTCACTCCATTGCAGAACTGGGTATTTCTCATGTACCCGAGGGTAGAAGACTATTTCCCTATATGTCAGTGCGTGAAAACTTAGAGATGGGTGCGTATCCTTACCATGCATGGAAAAGGAAGGAAGAAACGCTTGAGCTGGTTTACCAAGTTTTTCCCATATTAAAAGAAAGAGAGGGACAATTCGCGAGAACATTGAGCGGTGGTGAACAGCAAATGTTAGCTATGGGTCGGGGTTTGATGTCAAGGCCAAGACTATGCATGTTTGATGAGCCGTCATCTGGTCTGGCACCGAGATTAGTATTAGAAGTTTTCCAGATCATAAAATCCCTGCGTGAGCAGGGGATTACCGTCTTGTTGATTGAGCAGAATGTTCGCCATACCCTTGAGATAGCTGATCGAGCATACGTGCTGGAAAACGGCCGGATCGTCTCAGAAGGGAAAAGCAGCGAGCTTCTACAAAATAATCACATTAAAAAAGCCTATTTGGGTTTATAGAATCAATAGGCTTACTTTTTCGGTATTGTAAAAAATGAGATGCTTATTACTTTACTCCATGCTATCGATAATAATTTCAGCTGCAAGTCTGGCCCCTATCCCCGGTAAAAGACTACACTTTTCGAAGCCTTTTGCCTTCTCGAATGCCTCCATATTCTCTTGACTGGCCGCGGGATCCATGTAACGTCCAAATATCACGTCTTCCTGGATGGTAGGACACACTACAGAGCCCACCTTCTCTTCGAAGCGGGTCATGAATTTCCGTGCACCCATTATAGCCTGTCCAGTAGCTTCGTAATCAAGCAAGTCATCACCACCAAAATGGAGCCCAAGGGCAATCAGGGATCCGGTTACCCCTCCACACATCCAGCCGGTCCCACCAAAACCGGGAAATGGAGACAGGGCTTTAATAATCTCCATATTGCCTAGGCCGAACTCTTCCAGCAAGGCAAGCGCTGTACTTTTAGCACAATTACGGGCAAGAAAATTATATTCCTCGCCCCGGAATTGAATGCGATCAAGAATCTGCTGTTTGTTGGCCGACATTTCATCCCGGTTCAGTATCTTCCTGGGTATCCCCTCCGCAGCTAGTTCTTTGAACCTGGCCTCAATGGCCGGCACATCCCAGATTCTTTCTGCCAGCTCCTGCACTCTTTCCTTTAGTGCCTCGTAGTCTGCCATTAGTAATCTCCTTGATTCATAAATCTTTTAAAGATATGCATAGAGTGATATAAGTCAACACATCCCAATCTCGAAGATCGATGCTATGTTCACCGAGTTGCGTTAGACTCCCTCTTTTCCGTCCACTTTAACCGCTCGATATAACGCTTTCAGAATATTTATCGGTTCAGAAGAGGCACAGTTGTATCATCCTCCGTGAATAGTCTGTAAAACATTTACAGGGACTCCGCACTGCATTGTATCGCCCATTTTCAGTACTCGGCCTTCCATAATAACGGTTATCCCTTTGGGATCTGAGATTTCCAGAAGGGCGAGAAGGTCTTTGACCGTCGCCCCATCTGGAATCTCTACCTCAATACCCTGTGAATGCTGGTAACCGGGGAAACGTTGGTGCAAAGTCCCGTATAATTTGACGCTCACCTTCATTCTTAATTCCCGTTAAAAATCGAAGGTACTATCAATCTCCTCATCGTTGATGATAAAGACTGTGTTATGGGGGGGAAGAGGTTCTTCATAGAAAAACCTGGGTAATCGATCGTCCTTATTGGTAAACCCCGCTTTTCTATTGAATTCTCTCTCTGCTTTCAACACCCGGATACCCATAGCGTGGGGGAAGTCGTCCGATCCCAACTGTATACCAAGTTTGGCATTAATCACCTTCCGAAACGCCTCCTCACCTTCTGGATTCAACAGCGCTACACTCGCCATAAAGCACTGTCCCATGCTGTCAAAAGCAGCCATGGCGATTTGAAGGCTTCTGGAGCCCTCGACCTGCCCTTCCGCTTTCAATGGATCGAGCTTTCGTTCCAAATATTCCCCTACCATGTTTCCCGCTGTGTGATCGGCACCCATGGGTGAAGTTGAAAAAGTAACGCCCTGACCCAACATGGCCCTCGGATCATACGCGGCAATGCCCTGTCCTTTGACCACGGGAACCCGGGCATGGTTGAAATGCTTTCCTACAGCAGCAGGACCGTTTCCAAGGATCTTGCCGAATTCTGTTCCTTTGCCAATCTCTTCGACCATCTCTATGGCTGCCTTACCGTCCCCGAATGCTTTGTAACCTGCATCCATAGCAACAGCGACAGCCACCCCCGTGCTCATGGTGTCAACCCCAATGTCATCGCATAGGTTATCCAGGCGAGCGATCGTGTCCATATCGACAATGCCCGTCATACCGCCCATCGCCCAGATGGTCTCATACTCCAGGGAACTGGTTACATACTTCCCCTCATTATCCACAAATTCATTGGAACAGTGGATTATGCACCCCGAACACCCAATATGGGTCGTTTTTCCACCTCGTTCCCTGATAAGCTCGGCCATGGACTCACCGCTGATCTTCTCCCAACCGTCCAACACGCCATTTCGAGCATTGTAACTGGGAAAGGCACCCATGGAATTGACGGGAGCCACGAGGCCGGCGGTACCGAGCTTGGGCATCACTTCACTGTTCATATGATCAGCTTTTACTATTTTGACAACCGCCCTGACCGCTTCCCTGAAGGCCTTCGGATCGGCTATGGTGTCAGGACTCTTCCCGCGTTGATCTACAATCAAGGCCTTAAGTCCCTTAGCTCCCATAACCGCACCCAGGCCTCCTCGAGCTGCAGCACGGCAGGGGTGGTCGTCGACGTCTGAAGACTGTATAGAAGCCGTTGCCAGCCTGTACTCGCCTGCCGGGCCGATACAGAGCACTGAGGTTTTTTCCCCGTAGGATTTGAGGATCTTTTCCACTAGTCTGTATGTTCGCATCCCTTTGTACTCTTGGGCTGGAATAAGGCTTGCGTTCCCTTTCTCGTCAATCCTGAGGAAGCTGAGTTCTCCTTCCGGTGCTTGCCCTTCAATAACTACTGCAGTAATTCCTAAACGGCCTAGAGCCGCAGAGGCGGTACCACCTGCATTGCTCTCTTTGATTCCCCCTGTGAGTGGGCTTTTCGCCCCTACAGATATTCTGCTGGTATTCGGCAGAAGTGTGCCGCTTAATAAACCCGGGGCAAAAATTAGTTTGTTTTCCGGTCCAAGGGGATCACATTTCGGAGGCACCTCTTGGTTGATCATTATTGATGTAAGCCCCCTGCCGCCAAGTCCCATGTAATCCTGCGGCACATCTTCAACAGTAATGATTTTTTCGTTCATGTTCACCCTTATGAACTTCATGTTTGTCTCCTTTCAACGACGAATTTGTCTGGTGCTACGGTCGCAGAATCGGTTTGATCACACGTCCCTTTTCCATATCTTCCACCGCCTGGTTTATCTCGTTGAATGGATAGAATGTGATTAAACGGTCAAAGGGGAACTGACCCTTGCTATATAGTTCAATCAATTTGGGGATAAACAGGTCCGGAATGGCGTCGCCTTCGATGATTCCCCGAACAGTCCGACCGTTCATGAGGCTGTCCATATCCAGGCTGACCTCCGTGCCTGGTGGCACAACCCCCAGGAGTCCACAAACCCCGCATCGGGGCAGAACGTCCACGGCCTGCCGAAGCACCTTGGGATTACCGACACACTCCAGACTGAACTCTGCACCCCCGCCGGTAATGTCCAGGATTGTCTCAACCGGGTTCACCTCACTGGCATTGACGGTATGGGTAGCGCCCAATTCTTTTGCCTTCTTGAGGCGGTCTGTACGGGTATCTACAGCGATAATGGTGGTACAACCACAAACGACTGCACCGAGAACAGCGCTCAAACCCACTGTGCCCACACCGAATATAGCAATGGAAGCGCCGGGTCTGGGATGAAGTGCGTTCATGATCGCTCCGGAGCCGGTTTGGACGCCACACCCCAAGGGTCCGAGAATCTCGAGGGGAACGTCTTTCCGCACCTTGACGACGTTTCGTTCGTTAGCCAACGCAAAATCGGCAAAAGAAGATTGACAAAAAAAGGAGCCATGGATGACCTGATCGCCCTTTCGCAAGGTCGTGGTACCGTCCGGACGGGCACCGTGGAAATTGTGCAGGAAGAAATTCTGACAATAAGAATCCTTGCCTGACTTGCATGCCGCGCATGTCCCGCAGCAATCCCAGGTTAGTACCACATGATCGCCAGGTTTTACCTTGGTCACCCCCGTCCCCACCTTTTCAACAACGCCCGCCCCCTCGTGTCCGAAGACACTGGGCAGTGGGATCGGCAAATGCTGGTCCCGGGCATCCAAATCCGTGTGGCATATGCCGGTACCAACTATCCGAACCAGCACTTCATCATCGTTTGGATCACTGATTTCCAGTTGTTCGATCCTGAAGATTCCCGATTTCTTAAAAACAACTGCAGCTTTTATTTCCATTTTTTCCTCCTGAGCTCGAAATTATCTCCACATAGCCTTAACGACAAAGCCCAAGCCTGTGATCAACAGCAAAGCCGATGGCTTAGGAACTGCATTGAATAAAGTAGCTCTACTGGGAGCATACGAGATGAAAGTGCAGATTCAGCTTTTACATCTCTTCCTTCGAAACACCCTTTCCCTTCTCGTACTACCTTCCACCATGGACGCTCTGACATGTAATCTGACTGGGGTGTGGGTTCCTTGAATGAAAGAAAGTAACTTATAAGGTGTCCATGGTGATAATGAAGCCCAATTGATGCTGATGAAGGTAAATATCCTCTAGGATAATGACACACGGTTATAATTAACCAATATCGATGACTGTGTTGTTTCCGAATAGGTAAATAGAAAAACGCTATTATACCGAATAAATTCAGTGAATGTATTCTGAAATTATCATCAGATCTATTTTTTGTCAAATTGTTTTTATTGACAAACCAAACAAATCTGATAAATTGAATATATTCAGTGAATGCATTCTATTTAATGTATTACCCTGTTTGTACTGGAGTTATACATGGATGAAAAGAAAGCACGATTGATGGAGATAGTCGGAAAAGCAGGTGTTTTTGATACTCCTGAAATAGGAGAATCATTTTCACTGGATCATAATTTGATTCCGCCTCTGAAACCCCGCTTCATGGTCAAGCCAAGGGATGTGGTTGAGGTGCAAAAGATCGTTCTCTGGGCGAATCAGACTCTGACACCCCTAGTGCCGGTGAGTTCTGGTGAGCCACATTTCAGAGGTGATACGGTTCCTACCGCCCCCGAGTCAGTCATCGTTGACTTGAGCGGGATGAGGCGAATACTGAAAATCGACCGGAGGAACAGGCTAGCTCTTATCGAACCGGGGGTAACCTATAGCCAGTTTCTGCCCGAGCTTCAGAAAGAAGGCTTGCGAATTGCTATGCCGCTTCTACCTCGAGGCAATAAATCGGTAATAGCAAGTCTCCTGGAAAGAGAACCCGTGATGTCTCCGAAGTATCAGTGGAATTTGCTCGAGCCACTGAGGAGCCTGGAGATCGTGTGGGGTAATGGGGACAGATTATGGAGCGGAAACGGTGCTTTTCGCGGCGAAAGAGAAGAAGATTGGAAGAATGGGTTGGTACCCGTGTGGGGACCTGGTCCGAGACAACTGGATTTCTACAAGTTCGTTTCGGCTGCACAGGGCAGCATGGGTATAGTTACATGGGCATCGGTAAAATGCGAAGTTTTTCCGGATCTGCGGAAGCTTTTCTTCATTACGGCAGAGAAGCTCGATGATGTAATCGATTTTACGTATAAACTCCTCAAATTCAGATTTGGTGATGAGCTTTTCATAATGAATAACGCCTGTCTGGCATACATCCTTTCCAATGAACCGGATGAGGTTGAATCCCTGAAAGATACACTCCCCTTATGGGCAGTAATTGTGAGTATTACAGGCGGACACATTTTACCAAGAGTAAAGGTTGAAGCTCAGGAAAATGATATCTGGGATATTGCCCAGCAATTCGGATTGAAGATGGTGCCAGGGGTCCGGGGATGCCGTAGTTGTGAGTTGCTGGAACTTTTACTAAAACCTTCCAAAGAACCGTACTGGAAACTGAGATACAAGGGAGGATCACAGGAAATATTCTTCCTGACCACGCTTGATAGAACGCCCGGCTACGTTACGACGATGCATTCAGCGGCCAATGAACACCAGTATCTGGTACCGGACATTGGAGTTTATATCCAACCCGTTCACCAGGGAGTCTGCTGCCATTGTGAATTCATTCTCCCTATCAATCGTCTGAAAGGGGTAGAGATGCTAAGGATTCAGGAGTTGTTCCGGGATGCGAGCTTCAGACTTTTCAGGCAGGGAGCGTACTTCTCACGGCCGTACGGGATATGGGCTGATATGGTTTACAACGCAGATGCAAGGACCATGTTAGTAATGCAAAAGATCAAGAAAATATTCGACCCCAATAACGTGATGAATCCCGGGAAACTCTGCTTTTAACAGTACAAGGTGCAAAGGAGAATATAAAATGGCACTAGAAGATTTTGCAGCAGAAATGGACAGATGCAGTCAGTGTTCCTACTGCAAGTGGATTCCGTTTGACCAAATGAAGAGCTGGAGGTTTGCCAAGAACTGCCCCAGTGTTTCGTACAATAATTTCAATAGTTACTCCGCACGTGGCAGATATGCGGTCGCCCGGTCCCTCATGAGAGGACAAAGCGGGTATTCAGATACGGTCCGGGATATAGTCTATAAATGCATGACCTGCGGGGCATGCGACGTAAGTTGTAAGGTCTGTCGCTACAACTTGGAACCCCTGCAGATGGTGCGTGAACTCAAGTTCAGATTGGTTGAGGATGGCCAGGTTCTTGATGAACACAAAGCAGTAGTAGAGAGTCTGGATAAAGAATACAATACCATGAGACAACCCAAAACAGGACGGGGCGAATGGGCGGACGGTCTGGAGGTCCCGCGTTTATTTTCGGGGAAGGCCGAGTTTCTTTATCATGCAGGCTGCAGGTTCAGCTATGACAAGGATTTACAGAAGTCTGTCCGGGCCGCTGTACTGCTTCTGAAGAACGCGGGTGTTGATGTTGGTATCATGGGGGAAAGGGAGATGTGTTGCGGCGGCAGGGTGTACTCTATGGGCTACAGAAATGAGTTTACCCGTTTAGCCAAGGCCAATATTAATGCATGGGCCAAAGCCGGTGTGAAGACGGTGATAACCTCATGTGCAGACGGCTACCATGCATTCAAACGTCTTTACCCACAATTGGGTTCTCAGGTTGAAGTGATCCATATTGTTGAGTTTATTAATCGCCTGATAAAGGAAGGAAGGCTCACGTTGCGCTCTGTAATTCCAATGTCTGTCACCTATCACGACCCCTGCCATCTGGGACGGCAGGGAGAACCGTATGTACCGTGGAAGGGTGTTGAGAAGAAAATCAGGAATCAAATAATTGTCTATGAGCCGAAAAAACCAAGGTATAATGGAGCCTTGGGAGTGTATGATCCACCGAGGGAGATCCTAAGGAGCATCCCAGGAGTGGAGCTGGTGGAGATGGAGAGGATACGTGAATACAGCTGGTGCTGCGGGGCAGGTGGAGGAGTGCGTGAAGCCTATCCAGAGTTCTCTATGTGGACCGCCACCGAAAGAATCGTGGAAGCCAAGGCTACCGGTGCCGAAGCACTGATAAGCGCCTGCCCGTGGTGCGAGAGAAATTTCATGGATGCCATTAACGCAATGGGAGATACCATGAAAGTCTACGATATTGTCGAGCTTGTGCAGAAAGCGATATAGCGGAGGAGGATGAGGCAAATGACACTACCGAAGAATGTGTATATGGCATTGGAGGATATTGTTGGGGCAGAAAATATATCCGATGATCCAGCGGTACTTGATTCATACAGATACTCTCTGACCCATACCGCAATTCACCTCGGCCCCTTTTTCGACACATATACCCCGAGAGGAGCGGCAGTTCTTCTTCCGGGCAGTACTGAGGAAGTCCAGGCAATTGTCAAATTGTGCAACAAATACAAAGTGAAGTTTAAGGCTTCAAGCACCTTCTGGTCCGCACAGGGGTACCCTTCAGAAGACAATACCATTCAGCTGGACATGAGACGGATGGATCGAATCCTCGAGATAGATGAAAAAAATATGTTTGCCGTCATTGAGCCGGGAGTCATAGGGGCTACCCTTCAAGCCGAAGCCATGAAAGTAGGTCTGAATACCCATATCCCAGGCTCTGGCTGTAGTTGTTCCACATTGGCCAGTGCCACCTCGTACTTCGGGTCTGGACCGAGCAACCTCTACGGTGGTTGGCATTACGACAACTTGCTTGGATTAGAATGGGTTATGCCTACAGGTGAAATCCTGAGAACAGGATCATTGGGTTCCGGCTGCGGCTGGTTCTGTGGTGAAGGCCCGGGTCCAAGTATGAAAGGCGTAGCCAGGGGATTTATCGGCTCCAAGGGCGCTATGGGTGTATACACGAAATGCGCTATCAAACTTTTTGCCTGGCCCGGCCCCGGAAAACTTCCCGTGGAAGGGATTGTGCCGGCCTACAAGACCTCGCTTCCGAACAATTTCAAAGCATATACTGTAGCATTCCCGTCGTGGAAGGCGTGGGCTGATGCTGCTTATATGATATGGGACACCGGCATAGGGTATCTCGCTCACCGGCAGTTCAACATGTTCGGCAGAGATCTGAAGTATGCTATGATCAAAATACTCACCGACCCCACGAAAACACTGGGAGATCTTGAGGAAATACTTGAGGATCCGGAAGTCCAGAGAGTTACAGAGTACTGCAAACGCGATTTTCAGATCATTCTTGTCGGAATGACCAGGCGTGATATCGAGTGGCAGGAGAAGGCATTTGACGAAATACTGGCCAGGACAGGAGGCTGGAAGGTGGAAGCCATGCATGAGCCTGAGATTCACAAGTGGGTACTGCTTTACCTGATCAGGCTTGGACATAAGAACCTGAACCTCGTATTCGGCGGATCGTATGATGGTTGTTTCGGTTTGCTTGGTTCTGCGGACTACGGGACAGCACACGCCGAAGAAGCGGCCGAGTTCAAGAAAGAATGGGAGAAGCGAGGTGCCATGGTGGAAGCCGGGGGAGACTGTATGATGGGACCTATAGGTGGGCAAGGAGGTGGAGGTACCTGCCTTTGGGAGAACTTCACCTGCTTTGATCCGCATGATAAGGAATCAACGGACGGAACACTCGAGTTCTTTGATGCTTGCACTAAGCTGGGGCTGGAAAAAGGTTGGGGTGTCGGCATGGAGAAGTGGAACTCAGTTGCACGCGGGCCTGACGGTAGGACGACTCCCAAAGAAGAGCGCGACAGAATTCATTTGGCCGCACCGCAGCCCTCCGTTTTTCGGTACCAGCACAGGATCAGGGAAGCCTTTAACCCGAACGACCTCGGGGATGCATACTACGAAACATTGGAGGATTCATAAAACCATCAATCTTCGGAAACAAAGATTGGTTGAGAAGACAGGCACAAAGCTCACCGATGAAAATCCGGCATTCCTTTACGTGGACGTGTTACCTGTCTTTTCTGAAGGAAGATTATTTCCTAAGGGTTGAGACGAGGATCTCCATGTATTTGTGCATTGTAGCTTCAAGATCGTAGCGGCCTTCGTACAGACTCCATTCGAACACGACCCCCCGGGCCAGAATGAACAAGAACCTTGTGAGTTCTTCCGGGTTTGCATCCGCCCGGATTTCTTTTTTTTCTTGACCCTTTCGGATTAGATCCTGCAGTATTGTCAGCATGGGTCTGCCTTTTTTGATGAAGAATTTTATTTTCGGATTGAAGAGCTGCTGTGTCATTTCCACTCCACTGGCCACGTTGAATTTCGCGTAATGGTCAAAATACTCGACAATCTGTTCGGGAATGCTTTGCTTATTTAGCCCGGAAATCACCTGTGTGGAGAAATATTCGTCAGCTTTTCGAAATATTTCAGCGAGGATATCGTTTTTTGATTTGAAGTAATGATAAAATGCCCCAACAGAAACACCTGCCTTTTTGCTTATGTCGGCAATTGTGAGTTTCTCAAATCCTTTTCGGTCCATAAGATCGATCGCGGCGTTATATATCCTGTTCTTTGTTTCTATTGCCTTCTCTTTCCGTTTGGTAAGAGGTTTCTTTGCCATGTTTGATCCAGAGAAACGATATTATTATCAGCGATACGAAGCAATAAATTCAGAAATATAGCTGACCGTATATATTCGGTCAATTGGCACACGCATTGTCTCTTTTTATATCTCTGCTGTAGGATATTCTATTTATTCTGACTGCTGAATCCTTATTTGGGCAACGTATTCGGTTAATCTGATTTTAAGTATAACATAAAAAAGAAATAATGTAAAGTTAGGGTTTTCAACTTCAATTCCCGAACATGGGGTGAATTGCTCCTCTTAAATTGTTTTTATTGACAAACCGAGCAAATCTGTTAAACTGAATATATTCAGTGAATGCATTCTGATAGGAGGGAATGACCATGGGAGGGAAATTGGTGAAACTGCTCGCGGATTTGAAAGAACAGGAGGCCTTAGAATTCGTTGAGAAGGCTCTGGGAAAGGGAGTGGATCCTATGAATCTTTTATGGGATGCCAAGGAAGGCATGAAGATCGTCGGCCATAAATTTGCCAGTGAAGAATATTTTATCCCAGAACTTTTCTTTTCCGGTGAAATCCTAAAGGGTATCGTCAAGCTACTAGAGCCCCATCTCAAGAAGGAAGATGAGACAGAACGCCTGGGAAAGGTCATTATTGGAACGGTGGCAGGCGATATCCACGACATTGGGAAGAATCTCGTGGTCTTTATGCTCGATGTCAACGGGTTTGAGGTTGTGGACCTAGGCATTGATGTACCGGTGCAGAAATTCGTGGATGCGATTAAGGAGACCGGCAGCACGGTAGTCGGGTTGAGCGGGTTCCTGACATTGGCCTTTCAATCCATGAAGGAGACCGTCGATGCGATAAAAGAAGCTGGACTCCGCGACGTCAAAATCATGATCGGAGGCGGCCAAATTAACAATCAGGTCAGGGATTTTACCGGTGCGGACGCCTATGGAAAAGACGCCATGGAGGCAGTTAAACTGGCCAAAGGCTGGATAGGAGGGTGAGACAATGGAAAAGAAATGGGAAGAGATGTCACCAGATGAAAAGCAGGAGGCGATGTTTCAAAGTTGGCTTTCGCCGAAAGACCCTGAGGGGAATGACCTTAAGTTCAAAAGCCCGGAAGCCGAGAAGTTGTTTAAAGAAAGGGCAACCAGGATAAAAGATGCTATTCAAATGAAGAAATTACCGGACAGGGTGCCGGTCTGTATGTTTCCTAACATGTTCCCTGTTTATTATTCCGGAATGACCCCTCAAGAGGTCATGTATGACTACGACAAATGCTCCATGGCCTGGAAGAAATTTGTCCTGGACTTTGAGCCAGATACGCATATGGGCTGTGCAGCGCCTGGCCCGGGAAGATTTTTTGAGATTCTTGACTACAAGTTATACGCCTGGCCGGGCCATGGAATCCTGCCTGAACATGGCTACCAGTGCAACGAAGGAGAATACATGATGGCGGATGAATATGATGCCCTGATTCAGGACCCGTCCAATTTCTTCAGTAATGTCTACCTACCACGCGTATTCGGAGCCTTAGAGCCTTTCAAGATGCTCCCTAGTCTCACTGGCATACTCGAAATGTATGGAGTTGCCTTTAATTTTATTCCTTATGGTCTACCCCCCGTTCAAGCCGCCTATAAGGCCCTTATGGAAGCCGGTGGTGAGGCGCTGAAATGGGCAGGAGTTGTGGGTGGCTTCGATGGTGAGATGGCAACATTAGGATTTCCTCAGCTCCTCGGCGGGTTTACCAAGGCACCATTTGACACAATCGGCGACACCCTCAGAGGCACCAAAGGGATAATGCTGGATATCTACCGGCAGCCCGATAAGCTCCTCCAAGCCCTGGACGCAATAACGCCACTCATGATTAAGATGGGGGTAGGCGCGGCACAAATGACCGGAAATCCAATAATATTCATGCCTCTACATAAAGGTGCTGATGGCTTCCTCTCCGATGAGCAGTTTAAGACCTTCTACTGGCCTACCTTTAGAAAGGTCATCGTGGGCTTAATTGATGAGGGATGCGTACCATTTCCTGCGGCTGAGGGAGGGTATAACTCTCGTCTGAAAGTGATCAGAGACATTCCTAAAGGTAAGACTTTATGGATGCTCGACCAGATAGATATGGCTAAAGCCAAGGAAATATTGGGTGAAACTGCCTGCATCTTCGGCAACATGACCCTCTCCTTGTTGAGCTTAGGCACACCCCAGGACGTGAGAGATTACGCCAAGAAACTCATCGATACCGCAGGCAAAGGCGGTGGTTATATAATGGCTAATGGGGCGTTCTTTGATAATGTCAAGCCGGAAAATCTTAAGGCTATGGTGGACTTCACCAAGGAATACGGCGTTTATAAATAGAATTAAAATCTGTGAATTATCCAAACCAGATCAAGGAGAGTATAGGTATGGCTGTTCTGGAGGAACCGATTAAAGAGCCAATAGAGCTCAAGAATTTTATTGATGGTGAGTTGGTTGCATCTAAGGGGGAGCTTAGA
>Ga0209636_10002239_pt1 | contig 19707 bp, 15 predicted proteins | sample DeeMarSWOR152_54_FD_187464 | JGI IMG/M metagenome (GOLD analysis project Ga0209636, IMG submission 187464) | Marine sediment microbial communities from White Oak River estuary, North Carolina - WOR-1-52-54 (SPAdes) (version 2) | ecosystem: Environmental > Aquatic > Marine > Intertidal zone >... | reverse complement strand
CTTCCAGTAGCGTGTGTCCCATTTAGTTGTCATGTTGTTCAGCCCAATCGGGAATATCACTATGGAACGCCCCGATAAATTTTTCAATAGGATCATCTTCTAATTTTAAGAGAATTGATTTCAAATATTCAATAGCAATTTCCTCGGGGGAACGACCCTTCCGTCTGGCATTTTTTATCAACGGTTTATAAATATCTTCTGGCAATTCTAAATGAAGTATGTGGCTCATAATTGTCATCCCTTTCTAAAGAAAGTGAAAAATGGAGTGCATCGCCTTTATGCGATGCAAAGGCAATGCACAAAGGATTTGCAACTCGCTATCCAAAAAAGGAATTAATAATTTTCAATCAAAGGTAAAAGATTATAGTTAAAAAGTCAAGTAAAAAGAATTGTTCATTAAAATATCAACTTAACAGCATAATCATTCACTTAAACATTATCATGTCAATCTTCTATTTATCTCCACCGCCGCCTTCATCCCCTCCGCAACCGCCTGCACCGCAGTCGTTCCACCATTAATAATATCCCCTCCTGCAAAAACATTTTTGATCGATGTTTTGAAATCATCATCTGCTTTTATCCAGCCATTTTTATCCAATTCCAGATTACCCAATGCCTTCTTTGTTTCCTCATCAATCCGCTGCCCAATGGCTTCGATGATGTGATCGACGGGAAAAATGTATTCGCTATTGGGAACAATAATGGGCTTTCGGCGACCGCTGGCATCAGGCTCACCCAATTCGGTTCGGACGATTTTTAATCCTTTCAGGTGACCATTATCCGTCACATAATTCAATGGTTGGGACAGAATCAGAAAATGCACACCTTTTTCCAGGGCATCATCTCTTTCTTTTTGCCAGGCAGGCATTTCGTTAAAAGAGCGCCGATAAACAATATAGACATCTTGTGCGCCAGCCTGTTTTGCCACAACTGCTGCATCAATTGCAGTATTACCTCCTCCCAATACTGCCACCTTTTTTCCAACAGATAAATCGGATTTCGATTTCACCCGTTTTAAAAATGAAAGTGCATCTTCTATTCCCCTGGGACGGGAGGTTGCAGACGGCAATTGCATCGATACAGAAAGACCGAAGCCGAGGAAAACTGCATCAAACTTGTTTAGAATAGATTCCAGGTTATTTTTCTCATTCAAAGGAAAATTGGTGTGAATAATTAGTCTTTTTTGATGTTGAGCTTCAATGAATAGATTGTTGGCTTCTTTAAATACAATTTCCGAATCGATCCGCTGGAAAGGAATGGTCGTGCCAGGAATGCCGCCGATCACTCTTGCTTTTTCAAATATTTCAACATGATGCCCAAGCTGTAAAAGCTTTGCGGCACAGGCAATTCCCGCCGGTCCAGCGCCGATGACTGCTACCTTTTTGCCCGATGATTTCTCTGGAATCCTGATTGTCGTCAGTCCCAGCTCCCTCGCCTGTCGAGCAATAGCTCGTTGAATTTCTGAAATCATCACCGGCGCATCATTCATGATATTTTCCAGGCAGGCGCCCTGGCATTGAACTTCGGTTGGACAGATCAATGCGCACATCTCGGGAAATACATTTTTCTCAGAGAGAATCGAATAGGCTTTTTCAATATCTCCCTCGGCATACGCTTTGACAAATCCAGGAACATCCAATCCTGCGGGACAGGCGAGCTGGCACATGGGCGAATCGCAATCCCGACATCTTTCGGCTTCTCGTTTCAATGTATCGGCTGCTTTTTTCCTTACCTTTTTGTATTCTTCAGCGTAAATCTCTTTATCTCGAATCACGCAGCCCGTCTTGCCGCCATCCCGCATGATCTGGGTGCAGCCGGAACAAGCCACACAGACTTTGTAGGGATCCATCGCACCCTTTTCCATCAAATCTTTGACCGAATCGGGATATGCAAATGCTCCCCGTCCCTGACCAACTAACGTTGCTTTGCCCTGCTTGACAATGGCTGCCGCAACATTGGGAAAAAAATGTCGCAGCCAGGAGTAACCTGTTCCCACAATTGGCAGTTCAGGGAATTCCTGTTGTATTTCTCCGATGATGTTCAGCATCCGAACCACGCCAAATAGCGGATGTTCTTCTGGCGGATTAACGCCCACAATCGGAAAATCAAACGGTCTGCCGAAATGGGGATTGAAATAGGGATTGCCAATGCTCAAATTTAGAATTGGATAATCGATTTTAATAAGCTCTCGAATCAATGCTTTGGGTTCACTCAAACCAGTTTTCATAAAATCTTGTTTATCCACCCCAAAGCCAAACGGGTATTGAATGGCATCGTAAACATTGAGTCGGCTGGAGACAAAAACACCCTTTACATTTTCTTTAATTTTTCGTGCGGTTTCCAAAAGAAATCGAGTACGATTTTCAAACGACCCGCCATATTTGCTGTGTTCCCTGGTAAACGATGCCAGCAGTTCAGAAACGAGGTAACGGTGACAGGCTTTAATATCCACACCATCGAAACCTGCTTCGGCAGCCAGGTGAGTAGCCTGAACATAAATATCTTGCAAATTGTCTAATTCTTCATCAGTGATCAATGGATAATCAGGCGTTAATTTATGAATCGGATCAAGTATTTTGCTGTGATGAGCGATGATTGGTTTCGGCTTCCCTGTTGGTTTAGAATACCTACCTGAATGGGTTAATTGTAAAATCAGAATTGGATTATGACCAGACCCAAAATTTTCGTATGCAGCTTTTCGAGTTTCATCTACAAGTTTTTTATATACATCAATATTATCTTTGTGAATACAAAGTTGGCTTGGATTCGATCGTGCTACTGGAACCACAGCAGTTGCTTCGAACCAGAGAAGACCGCTACCGCCTGAAGCAAATCTTTGATAACGACGAAAACTGAGATACCCTGGTGCTCCATCAGGTTCTGAATCGAATCCCTCCATGGGATGGACAGCAAATCGATTTGCGGTTTGTTTTCCATTAATATTCACTTTTTCAAATAGAATTTGAATGTCATCAGAAAATGGTAGCTCAATTCTTAACTCATCAGCTTTTTTTAATAATGCATCCTTATCTTTAAATTTGAATCTCGCATGTTGTGACATAAGTACCTATCTCTTTAAGACGTTATTGCAATTCATGTTTAACAAATCTTCAAGGTTTAAAAAACGATTTTTGATTAATATTAATAGTATGAAAAATTATAATATTTGTCAAGCGAATTGTATTAAAAAAATCCTTAACAAAATCTGTTTAAAATCCTAAATTAAATGGTAACGCTTACATTTGTCTAATAAATTTTATCTTTGTATGAAATCTCGTTCTACAATTATTTTGAAGGAATTTGGAATACGAACTTCATTGGAAAAAATGTGTGATTACAATTTTACCTGTGCTAATTGTTTTTATGTTGTTGCAGAAATATTATATTCAGGGGATTATGCTTGGGGGAATTAAGGAGTAACTCTGATTTTAAAAAAATATGGCATGTAATTAAAAATGTATTGACAATCATCACTAAAAAAATTATATTGTTAACTGTAATAGTAAATATAAAATAAAAGAACCTTCTTAAAGGAGGAAAGATAATGAGAAACTTTCAGATTGTTTTATCTATCTTATTTTGTTTACTATTTATTACTAAAGGTTAGAGAAGAAAATTAGCAGACTCTCAGAATATCTTGATTTGATCAAGACTCGATTAGAGCTTACTGAGTAAGGTCTGCCAATTTATAAACCGCTAAGACTCAAAAGCCAGCGATTGTTTATAAGCGTTCCTTTGTAGCCACGACCACCAACCTTTTCGCTTGATGGTCATAATCGATCCCCTCTAAGCTCCCATAAACATTGATGGCAGAAAAGCCACATTGTTTTAATAGATAGGCCAGTTCCACTGCTGAATACAACCGAAGAACAAATTCATGCTTAATCTGTTGATCATCTTTCAAAATGATCCAGCGATTTTGGATCTTTTCCCAGTTATTCAAAAGCTGTCGGTCCTCTAAAATGATGAAACCATTGATCTCATTCCAATCCCGCTTACGAAAATCCCTGGCAAGGAGTTCTTTGCCCATCATTTCAATCAGGAATTTTCCACCCGATTTTAGCGAACGATAGACATTCTCGACTACCTTGCGATCATCATCAGCATCATCGAAATAGCCAAATGATGTAAACATATTGACTACAACATCAAAAGCATCAGCCTGACAGAAAGCCCGCATATCTTCATTGACAAATTCGATATGCAAGCCTTCTGTCCTCGATTGTTTTTTAGCTTTTTCAATATAGGTTTTCGTCCGATCCACTCCTGTGACCTGATAACCACGACGGGCAAATTCTAAACTGTGCCTGCCAATGCCACAACAGAGATCTAAAATTTTTACACTTTCTTTGATCTGAAGTAATTTAATGATTTGATCGACCTGAACTGGTGTGTCGGCTAAGCGTTTCTGATTGAATAGAATCGATTCAAATGTTGCCCAGTAGGTGTCTTGGTCGTACCACGGTTGATTTTTAGTCATTTGGACATCCCTATCACATTAATCACAAAATTATGAAGGACAAAACAATTTGCTTTAAAATTATTTTTCCCAATTTATTTTGCCTTCAGCAGCAGTTCTTTAGAGTTCAAATTCTTTAATCTCCACCTTCTTCAAATCCATCTCCCCAAGCCCATGCTCCTTCGCCTTATTGATCATAATGATATCCTTGGCCTCAAGTCCCCACAACGTACAACAATAGGCATCAATGGCAACTCGATCGGTTCCAGCGATAACCTTCTGCGGCTTGATCAATTCGCCAGGACCAAAAGGACCATTGGTGGTAACCAATTCCGTGGCATCGACAATGCAGAGATCGGGTTTGATGATGGTATTCAAATCGGCGATACATTGATCAAGGTGGGTGATCGCATTAATATCTGTTTTCCAATCCTTTTGGTGAAAAGTACGATTATTTGTGGGAGCATTCAATCCCATTAAATTCTTCAGCGTACCCGTAAACTTATTACCCGCATGATCTTTGGTAATGGGCATATTGATGAACACATCATAGTTGAAAAATTCTTTCATGATGCTCGTTTCTTTGAGGGCGTTACCGTTCGGAATCGGAACTGCTTTAAATTGGGATTCATCTGCCTTATCAACCAGCACCAGGTTTGTACCTTCTTCTTGAATCACTTTCAACAAACCAGTATTTTCCCAGTTCTGTTCACCCAACCAACTCAGACAACTAATTTCTTTGGCACCAGCTTTTTTACACATCTGAATAATGGCTCGCAAAATTTCAGGTTTAGTATAAGTCCCTGGATTATTCCTTTGAACATTCGACAAAAGAGCAACTTTTGAATTCTTCGGGACAAACTTCGTCATGCCGCCCAGTTCCTTAACTGCTTTGATAGTATTTTCAAAATAATTCTCTCCTTTGACGACAGAAATATCGACTTTTCCCTTCCCGTAAATTAATTTTGTTAAAAAACTGCTCCCAACCAGTGATGAAGCCCCAATAGTTATACTCGTTTTGATAAACGAACGACGGGTAATTTTTGTAGACATGGCTTTTTCTCCTTCCTGTGTTTTGTTATTATGTTAGTTCTTGTTTCAGAATTAGAATTAGATAATTGGGTGATTAGGTAATAAGGTAATAGGGCAATTAGGTAAATAGGTAAGATGGGGAATGGATAAATAAGGTGATGGGAAGTATTACGTAATTGCTCAATTACCCAATTAACCAGTTACCCATTTACCTAATTACCTATTTTCCCAATTACCAAATCAAAGCCGACAAATATTCATCCCCCCACTAATTTCAGCAACCATTCCAGTAGAATAATCAAAATAGCCTTTCACCAAACCGACCACGGCTTTTCCAACATCTTCAGGATAGCCCCATCGCTTTTGCGGAATCAATCCTTCATCGATCATTTTATCATATTTTTCTTTGACAGCAGCCGTCATATCAGTTTGAATGATTCCAGGACGTAGTTCAAATACGTTTATTCCAAATTCTGTCAGTCTATCAGCATAAATCCGTGCAGCCTGGCTGATCGCTGCTTTGGATAGGCAATACTCCGCTCTCGATGGAGAAGAATAGTATGCTGAAATCGAAGAAATAAAAATAATGTACTGTCTTATTGAAGAGTCTTTTCGATGCTGCTGAATCATCTGTTTAGCGACTTTTTGTGTCAGGAAAAAGGGACCCCTGGCATTAATGGTCATCACCCGATCATAGCTATCTGGTGACGTTTCAAGTACATCCAATCGCTGTATCGGCGCTACTCCAGCGTTATTCACCAATACGTCAATCTTACCAAATTGTTCAAGCGTTTTTTGGATGATCTTTTCATTGTCCTGCAAATCTGAGATATCTCCATGAACAGGCAAAAAGTCGACACCAATTGATTTTGCCTGGTCTTTTACCTCGAACAGCCCTTTCTTTTTGTTTTCAGGTTCGTAGATAATATCCACGCCAGCAATATCGTAACCATTTCTGGCTAATTCAAGAACAATCCCTCTGCCGATACCCTGTCCAGCGCCTGTTACGATTGCGATTTTTTTATCTATCATTTATGTATCTCCAAATGATTTTGCACTAAAGCAAAAATTTTAAAAATAATCTCGTTAAATTTCTGTAAATATTGTTTCAATGCGATTCTATCGCTTTCTGGCAGCATATCGATTAATATTTTTAAGTCCTCACATTGAAGGCTTCTCTAATATTTTTTTTGAAATTGTTTTCTATTAATATATTTATTTTTAAGCTACAATGCAATGAAAAAATTTATCCGTTGTCCTCTTATCAACTTATATCAACACTGAAAAATAAACAGTTATAATATGCAAATAGGTAACTAATTTTATCCCACTTCCTAAAGTACGAACGCAATTTAAAAAGTCGTCGTACCCCAGGGGTTTTTGCAGAACCATTTAGCAAAATTTGCTAGGATAAAAATTGACTTTTATTAAAAATTATTGTATATTATCATCAATTTTTTTTGATTATATAGCCTGAAGTTATAATTATTAATCAGAAGGGAGAAATGTGGATGCATTTACCTGAGACCTATAAAGCCTATCTTGTCAGCAAAGATGACGAAAATCGAGCTTCTGCATCAATAGTTGAACGTTCGGTTGATGCTTTACCTCAAGGTGAAGTGGTGATTAAAGTGGCATTCTCATCACTGAATTATAAAGATGCTTTGTCTGCTACCGGAAATCCAGGAGTAACCAGTAACTACCCACATGTGCCGGGAATTGATGCTGCAGGTGCTGTGGTAGCGAGCGAATCGAATCAATTTCACGTTGATGATAAAGTTCTGGTAACCGGTTATGATCTTGGATCGAATACCGATGGCGGTTATGCGGAATATATTCGAGTGCCTGCCGACTGGATTGTTCCGCTGCCGAAAAATTTAACTTTAAAAGAGAGCATGATCTATGGGACGGCAGGATTTACTGCAGCGATATGCGTGGCACAGTTGCAGCGAAATGGTGTCCGAGCCGAGCAGGGAGAAGTTGTGGTTAGCGGTGCGACAGGAGGTGTGGGATGTATTGCGGTTGCTATTCTGGTCAAAGAAGGGTACCAGGTTGTTGCCAGCACAGGTAAGGCAGAAGCGCACGACTTTTTGAAGGAACTGGGTGCAGCTCGAATTATCGGTCGAGAAGAATTAAACGATCAGTCTGGTCGTCCAATGTTGAAAGGTATCTGGGCAGGCGCAGTAGATCCTGTCGGTGGCAATACATTAGCCACGATTGTAAAATCTACTAAAGTCCAGGGAAGTGTTGCTGCATGTGGAGTAGTAGCCGGATCGAAATTGGATTTGACCGTTTTTCCATTTATTTTAAGAGGTGTCAATTTGTTGGGTGCAGATTCCGCATTGTGGCCTATGAGGTTTCGTCAGGAATTGTGGCGCAAAATAGCGACCAACTGGAAGATCGATAACCTGGAAGCGATTTCCCAAACCATTGGACTGGAAGATTTAGATGAATATGTGGTGAAAATTTTGAAAGGGAAAATTCGTGGTCGGACTGTGGTGGAAATAGGTGGTTAGTGCTGTAAAAACGACAGGTTTTGTGAAGTGTTTGAATATCGAATGCTGAACATTGAATGTTTAAGTCTTAAATCTATTTCAGAATACCATTGATAATCTTGATAAACCAGATTAACTTCTGTAAAAATCCACCGTCTATTTCTATCACCTTAATAATTTTTGTGCAATTCTTTAGCTCTCTTCGCCTCTTCCACTCGCTGCTGAATCAAAAGAAAATTAATCCAATCATTCAAAACATTTTTCTGTACCGCCGATTCTCGATCCGTAAGAATATCTAAATCTTTCATTTCTAATATTACAGCTTCGGTTTTATTCCAATCTTTGTCAAGCCAGAGTTGTCTTAAAGCATTGATGAACGCATTCTGGCAATTTCTTTTAAAATCATCGTTGTCAGGATAACGGTAATAGGCATCGGCTGTAATCTCAAAAGCATCATAAAATTTCCTTGCTTTGAATAGCTCTCCTCCCCAACGATAATAAAGTGATATCTCGAACTTTCTATTGGAACGGGAATCGGCATTAAACAGTTGTGCTAACTCGACATAATCATAAGCCTTTTCATAATTTTTTTCTTCTGAATTGAAAATTGCCAGATTATAACAGATCAAACCGAGCAATTCGGTGTTGTCAATTCTTCTGCCATTGGCATTTTCATACGCATAAAGCCGATCCAGACCGATTTTTAATACCTCGCTTTGCGGATAATATTGCAGTAAATACTGAGAATAACGTTGCAGGTTTTTCATGATATTAAATCCCATCGATGTAGTATTCTCCACCATCACCTGCTGGGTAATATTGGTGAAAATCGTATAAACATGGGTCGGTGTTTCAAAGGCTTCGGTCGATAAACTGACCTCGTCACAAAGTAGGTTATACAGCACAGTGGCGCTGACACAGTTATATTTTTTTCGCTCTAAAATATCGAACAACGTTGTTGCTTTCAACTGGTAATCTTTTAGCCAACTGGTGTGGAGATAAAGAAATAATTTTTCAGCAGAGGGTATTCGATCAAAGCCAATGAGATTTTTTGTTTGAATATCCTGAACCAGTTCATTAAACCACGTTAATCCCTGTTGCAATCGAAAATTACTATCTGCGCCTGAAATAATAAATGCAGCGTCGATTCTGGAAAAATCATTAAGTTCACCATCAGAAATATCCTGAGCGAGTTGTTCGGATAAAGTTTGGCTGAAGGAAGTATTTGCCAGCAAAAGATATAGAAATATTTTTAAAATATTTTTCATAAGTAAATTTTATTTATTCTGATTATTTATAAAATCTCACGCGAAGTCACGCCAGAGGCGGATTCTCTGAGGCGAACCGCTAAGACGCAAAAAATAAAATCCCGAGCCTCGCATTAGAAAACTAAGTTTTTAGATTCAATATTAAAATTAATAATGAAATCAATGGAATTAAAAATTCAAAAAATATTCTGAATAATGAATTTAATTTATATTTACAAAAATTAATAATAAAATACAACATATTTCTTTAGTTAAATTTGGATTAGACTTCTGCAAAATTAAAATTTGGATGTCATTTCGAACAGAACGAAGTGGAGTGAGAAATCTGTATATCTTATAATATCAATTCGTTAATCAGATTTCTCGCTCCGCTCGAAACGAAAGTTTATCCTATTTTGCAGATCTCTAAAATTTGAATATAATAGGAGTTCGATCATTTTTATATGTACTTAAAATATTTTTTACTTGACATATTTCCTATTTTTGAATATATTACAATAAATTTTTATTTTGTGAAAAATCAACTTGCGTTAACTAAATTCCATGCTTCAAATTCATGATTAGAAATTTAAATCATATTTAAATACTGTAATCCATTTTTTTAATTTAAAAACACATGTTGTATCAATCCAGTTGCCTTTTTTTTGTTCCCCTGTCTTACTTTTACTTGGTACCGTATTTTGAAAAAATTTTTTTAAGTCATTCATCATCCTCAACTGATGGCTTTCTTCAAAAAATGTACATTTTGTTTTTAAAAAAATTTGTTTCGACATAAAAAGTTAAATTTTTTAAACCAGATTTTTTTAATGAAAGGTAGGAGAAAGATGCCCCTAAAAAAACAACTCAATCATCTACAAAGTTATTCTACACTGCAACTCACAGCCCTGGTTATTCTAAGAATGCTGATCGGCTGGCACCTGCTTTATGAAGGAATTTCTAAAGTGATTAATCCTTACTGGTCGTCAGCGGATTATTTAATGGATTCGAAATGGATTTTCTCTGGCTGGTTTCAGTCAATTGTCGCAAGTTCAACCGCTTTAAAAACTATTGATTTTTTGAATGAATGGGGATTGATTGCAATTGGACTGGGGCTAATAGCGGGAGTTTTGACACACGTTGCGACGATTGCAGGAATCGTGCTGTTGCTCCTGTATTATCTTGCCAATCCGCCTTTCGTGGGATTGACTTACTCCATGCCCACCGAAGGGAGCTATCTAATCGTTAATAAAACATTGATCGAAGCCGCTGCCTTATTCGTCTTAGCCTTATTTCCAACAGGCAAAAAGATAGGGTTAGATGTCTTTCTATTTAGAAAAAGTTCAAAGTAACTAAAAATTTTTTTAACTTTAGTTCACTTTAGGCAATTTAGTCAATTTAGATCACTTGAGACACTTTAGCTCACTTTAGCTCACTTTAAACTTTTAAGATTTGGAGGTATCAACAATGAGTCAAGAAAATAAACAAGCAAATGACGATATTTCGAAAAGTGGAGGTATTAAACGTCGTGATCTTCTTAAAGGCCTGGCAGCCTTACCCGTGGTTGGCGTATTCATTTATAGTTTTTTTGAAAAAAGATCTTTGGACAAAAACAGAAAAAATAATATATTAGCTGAACTTGGAATCAGTGAAAAACCTCAAGCGCCTGCGGTGATCACCACGCCGCCAGCAAAAGCTGGAAAACAGATTCGATTGGGCATCATTGGAAATGGAGGCAGAGGTGAAAGCCTGCTCCGATCAGCAGGAATCGCTCATCCTGATTGGATTGAAGAACAGAAAAAGGAAGCCGAAAAAAATAAATTGAATACTGGATTGCAAGATTGGCTCAATCAGGAAGATTTGAATCTGGTATTAACTGGCGTATGTGATGTTTTCGATGTCAGGGCGGAACGAGGTCTCGCTGCATCGAAAAATGAAATCCGACCTGGCGGTGCTTCAAACCCCTTACCTGGTGCAAAACGCTATCGTCACTATCAAGATCTTCTTGCCAGTCCCGATATCGATGCTGTCATCATTGGAACACCCGATCACTGGCACGCCCAGATGGTTATCGATGCAGTTAGCGCTGGCAAACATGTTTACTGCGAAAAGTGTATGACTCGTACTGAAGAAGAAACGCATCAGCTTTATAATGCCGTAAAAAATTCTAATATCGTCTTTCAATTAGGACATCAGAATCGCCAGCAAGAAAGTCATATCAAAGCTCAAGAGTTGATTCGGAAAGGAATTCTGGGAAAAATTACGCTTGTTGAAACCACAACTAACCGCAATTCGCCCGATGGCGCCTGGTATTATGATATTCATGACCAAGGCAATCCCGAAACCATCGATTGGGATTTGTTCCAGGGTCCTGCGCCTCACAAAGTCCCATTTAGTTTAGAGCGATTCTTCCGCTGGCGTTGCTGGTTCAATTATGGGACAGGTCTGGCGGGTGATCTCCTTTCTCATGAATACGATGCGATTAACCAGATTCTGAAACTCGGTATTCCAAAATCGGCGGTGGCTTCTGGTGGAATTTATTTCTTCACTAAAGATTGGGTGGGAAATGAAGAATATAAGGTAACAGAAGTCCGAGACGTACCTGATGTATTCAATGTAGTATTTGAATATCCTGATCGAGAACTGACCCTCGTTTATAGCGCCACTCTTGCCAGCAATCGAGATCGAGGCAAAATGTTCATGGGACACGATGGCTCGATGCGAGTCGGCGGCGATCTGGAAGTCTATGCCGATTGGGAATCTACTCGATTCAAAGAAAAAATTGAAAAGGGCGTTATCGACACTTCATTGCCGCTGTTCACTTACCAGCGTGGCTCCAAAAAATTTGATGCGGTCACCTCTGCCACTGAAAAATATTTCGCCAGCCGAGGATTGATGTACACCTATCGTGAAGGCAGGCGAGTGGATATAACCTATCTCCATGTTAAGGATTGGTTGGATGCGATTCGAAATGGCGGCGAGCCGCTTTGCAACATCGACCAGGGATTCCAAGAAGCAATCACCTGCCACATGGCAACGAGATCGTATCTGGAAGGACGGAAAATGGAATGGGATCCGATTCAAAGAAAAATAGTCTGATCAACGCAAGATCAATATATTTTTATTTACTGTAATACTCACTTAACATCCCCCCTTACTCCCCTTCAAAGGGGGATAGAGGTAAACAAAACTCGCTTCATAAAGTAGTAATAAAAAAGTCCCACTTTGAAGGGGGATTTAGGGGGATGTAAAATTTTTTAGGATCATCTAAATTATGCCAATTAAAATTTGTTAACGAAAGGGAAACCTATGGCTGATGAATTACGTTCTTCTGCTTCCACTCTCGGTGCTAAAATTCAACTCAGCATCATGATGTTTCTCCAATACGCCATCTGGGGTGCTTGGGCGCCAGTACTGTCCGCTTATTTGATGAATGAATTGGGATTCAGTGGGTTGCAGGTTGGATTTATTTATAGCTTATTACCCCTGGCAACCATTATATCCCCTTTCATCGGCGGACAAATCGCTGACCGATATTTTCCCACGCAATATGTATTAGTCTTCTTGCAACTGATTGGTGGGGCACTGCTGATTTATATGTCTTACGTTACTGATTATAAGGCTATGGCATGGTTAATGTTTATCTACTGTGTTTTCTATGCTCCAACTTTAGCTTTAACCAACTCAATTGCTTTTATAAATCTCAAAAATTCAGAGAAAGAATTTGGCGCCATCCGAGTCTGGGGAACCATCGGCTGGATTGCGGCTGGATTGGCTCTGGCAGGATGGCGAACACTGGCGAAATCTACTGAGGCGATTGCGCTTCAGGGCGATACATTGTTTTTAGCTGGCATTTTTTCGATCATCATGGGACTGACATCATTCATGCTTCCGCATACGCCACCCAAGAAAGAAGCTGCCAATCCTCTGGCATTTTTAGAAGCGATAAAAATGTTGAAGGATAAGAACTTCCTGGTTTTTGCCCTCATCTCCTTTGTCGTTGCCACTGAACTGCAATTCTACTATGTTTTGACTTCACCATTTTTAACATCAGACAAAATTGGGGTGGCGGACTCGGCTGTTTCTGGAGTGATGGTCATCGCCCAGATCGCTGAAATATTTGTGATGGCAATTTTATTACCTATTGTCATTGAAAAATATGGTATTCGTAAAACAATGGTCTACGGAATATTAGCCTGGCCGCTTCGCTATATCATCTTTTCAATTGGTTATCCCTCGTGGTTAGTGATTGCTTCATTAGCATTGCATGGATTCTGTTACGTATTTTTCTTTGTAGCAGCTTATATTTATGTCGACAAAGTTGCACCAGCCGATATTCGTGCCTCTGCCCAAAGCTTGATTGCTATCGTCATTCTCGGTTTTGGGAATTTTGTTGGGAGCAATTTTTCAGGCTGGATTCAGAAATTATTCACTGTCGATGGCGTTACCAATTGGACAAAAGTGTTTATCATCCCAACGATATTAACGATTTTGTGTGCAGTTTTCTTTATGTTATTTTTCAGAGATGAAAAAGTGAAATCTTAAGATTTGCTCTGGAAGAGCAATTTATATAAGCTCATGGGCAAAACGCCCTGAGTCTGAGAATCATCCTAACCAACATAAAGCCCTGAAAGGGCGTAGTAAGCTTTTTTTGTACTTTCAGAGCTTAGATTGGTGAAGGACGTTGCTTAGTCCTGGGGCGCTGCCCCAGTTTAATCTAAACTGCTCCTTCGGAGCTAAAGCGTCAAAGTATTCCATACATATACATCTAAAGGTTTCTATCATGACTGCAAAATTTTTCCTAATACTGAGAAAAAGAAAACTAAGAAAACAATACGAAAAATACTATGCAGCTTTAACTTCCAAAGATAAAGAAGATGAACTTCAATTAATAGAAGATTTCAAATTCTCAGATCATGAAATCGAACTACTTTTAAGAAATGAAGAATCGAAAGCATAAAAGTGGAAAAGTATGATTTAACTTTTACAAAGAAAAAATATTAATCCACAGAATTCTTTATTTCATTTCTGTGGGATTCCAATTCTATGGGAGAAAAATTTGATTATTATCAGGGAGGCTTAAATGCAAAAAAAACGTTTAGGTATCGGCTTCATCGGTGGTGGTTTTGTCGGGAAATTTCATATCCGCTCCTGGGTTGGCGTTCGTGATGCAGATGTGCTGGGCGTTGTCGGTGCACCCAACGATAAAACCGCTGAAGAAGCCGCTGCCCTTGCTAAAAAATTAAATGTGGGCGATGCCAAGCCTTATAAAACGATCACCGATATGGTGGATGATCCCAACATCGATGCCATCTGGATTTGCTCGCCCAATTTCACACGTATCGAAGTGATGGAAGAAATTGCCCATGCCATCCAAACAGGGAAAGGAGAACTCATCGGAGTTTGTTGTGAAAAGCCGCTTGGCAGAAATGTGGCAGAAGCAAAGAAGATGCTCGAATTGGTTCAGAAGGTCGGAATTTTAGATGGCTATTTGGAAAACCAGTGCTTTTCACCAACCGTAGTACGGGGAAGAGATATTGTCTGGGCACGAGGCGCTGCCACAACAGGCAGACCCTATCTAGCAAGAGCGGCTGAAGAACATAGTGGGCCCCACATGCCCTGGTTCTGGGAAGGTTCATTGCAGGGTGGCGGCGTACTCAATGATATGATGTGTCATTCTGTTGAAGCAGCACGTTTCATGCTGACACCACCAGGGGCTGATCGAAATGTACTAACACCATTGAAAGTGACTGCCTACACCAACTGCTTGAAATGGCAGGATCCTCATTACGCGAAAATTCTTTCCCAAAATAGTGAAGGTAAAACCGATTACATTAATCGACCAGCAGAAGATTTTGCCCGATCGTTAGTTGAATATAAGGCTGAAAAAGGAAATAAACTTGTGGTGGAAACTACAACTTCCTGGTGTTACGTTGGCGCAGGTCTCCGTCTCAGCATGGAGCTTTTAGGACCTGAATATGCGCTTCAAATTAACACATTGGACGCAGGATTGAAAGTCTTTTTCAGCCGCAATGTGAAGGGCAGTGAAGGTGAAGATCTGGTCGAAAAACAAAATGCAGAAATGGGATTGATGCCTGTTGTAAGCAGTGAGGAAGCCGAATACGGTTATGAAGCGGAGAACCGTCACATGGTGCAATCATTTCTGGCTGGCAAACGTCCAAACGAAAACTTCAGCGACGGCGTAAATGTCATCGAGCTGTTAATGACCGCCTACTTGAGCGCTGAACAGGAAAAAACTATTCCGTTCCCGCCGCCTGGGCTGGATTCGTTTGTTCCTGCTGTGGCGAAAGGGGAGTGGAATCCAAGAAAATAATATGAAGAGAGGATGGAGTCCACTTCAAAAGTGGACTCCATCTTCTTCTTCGGAGTGATGGATTAATGGAGTGTTGTAAATTTTAACATCCCCCCTAGATCCCCCTTCAAAGGGGGACTTTCGAGAATTCCCCCCTTTGAAGGGGGCAAGGGGGGATGTTAGTGACTTATCTACTTTGAATTTCCACACAACCTGCTATACCACCATTCTATCACTCTACAATCCCAATATTCCATATCAAAAAAAATGAGGTTAAAACTATGATAAACCGAAGAGATTTTATAAAGAAATCCGCAGAACTAACCGCTGGTGTGGGCTTAATTGGATTGAACTGCACCAATTCAGTTCATTCTTCAAAAGAATCCTTGTTCAAAATTTCCCTGGCTCAATGGTCTTTACATCGCAGTATCAGAAGTGGCGAGATCGATAATCTTGATTTTGCCAGAATAGCAAAAAGAGAATTTGGCATCGATGCCATTGAATATGTCAATCAATTCTTTGCTGATAAAGCAAAAGATGAAAAATATCTGCAAGAAATGAAAAGACGAAAGGATGGGGAAGGCGTCTTGAACCTTTTGATTATGTGTGATGGCGAGGGACACCTGGGCGATCCTGATGATGCCAAGCGTACCCAGGCAATTGAGAATCACTACAAATGGGTTGAAGCCGCCAAATTTCTCGGCTGCCATTCAATTCGTGTTAATGCTCACAGCGAAGGCAGCTATGAAGAACAGATGAAACTTGCCGCTGATGGTTTAAGTCGCCTAACTGAATTTGGCGCCCAACATGAGATGAATGTTATTGTTGAAAACCATGGCGGACTTTCCAGCAATGGCAAATGGCTTGTCGGTGTCACGAAAATGGTGAATCATCCACGCTGTGGAACATTGCCTGATTTCGGCAATTTTCGACTGAGAGATGATGAATGGTATGATCGCTATAAAGGCGTTGAAGAATTAATGCCTTATGCCAAAGCAGTCAGCGCAAAATCCCATGACTTCGATGAAGTGGGAAATGAAACTGGTACTGATTATCTGAAGATGATGAAAATTGTCGTGAAAGCTGGTTATAAAGGCTATGTCGGTATTGAATATGAAGGAACCAGAGTGGGCGAAATGGAAGGGATTAAAGCAACGAAGCAGTTGCTGGAACGGGTCAGAGATGAAATTGCCGAGAAAAAATAAGGATGTAAGGGTAAGGATGTAAGGGTATAGGGTATAAGGGATATGGGATACGAGATTTTTCATTCATAGATAACTATGAAGCTGGCGTATCCTATATACTTGTTAAGGGTTGGTTTGTAACATCATCTTTTTATTCGTGTCATTGCGAGCGGAACGAAGTGGAGCGAAGCAATCTTTTAATTTACCGCTTGTTATGAGATTGCTTCGTCGTTCGTTCCTCACTCCTCGCAATGACAAACATTTGTTACTTTTTAAACCTTAACAAGTATATTTCGCATCACAACTCCCTATACAATTTGCTAATCATAAATTATTTAATTTACTGCCAATTTTTAGGAGGGAAACATGGGACATCTAAAAACTTTCATTATATTAATAATATGTATGTTATCGATTATCTGCTGCTCTTCATTTTTCACCTGTTCGAAGAAATCTGAGTGGATTATCCTATTTGACGGCGGATCCACCGATGCTTGGCGGGGTTTTCATCGCGAGGACTTTCCACCGCAGGGCTGGTTAATCGAAAATGGTGCCTTGAAAACCATCGTGGGAGGAGACAGGTGCGATATTATCACCAAAGATATTTACAAAGATTTTGAATTGGAGCTTGAATGTAAAGTCTCGCCTGGTGGGAATAGCGGTATTTTCTATCGTGCCACCGAAGAATACGATGACGTCTGGCAATCCGCCCCAGAAATGCAGGTATTGGACGATGATTTCCATCAAGATGGTTTAGATCCCAAAACTTCGGCGGGTTCTCTTTATGCATTGATCGCTCCAACAAATAAAGTCCTGCTTCCGGTGGGCGAGTTCAACAAAGTCCATCTTATCGTTAATAAAAATCATGTTGAACATTGGTTGAATGATGTGAAGATTCTGGCGTTTGAGTTAGATAGTGACTCGTTAAAGAATTTAATTGCAGAAAGCAAATTCAAAGATTATCCCAATTTTGGTAAGGCAAGAGAAGGACATATTGCCTTGCAGCATCACGGCGATGAGGTCTGGTACCGCAACGTCAGAATCCGTTCTCTATACTAAGGATAGGAGTGCGGCACCTTTATGTGCCGCACTTTTGCAATCAATAAAGGAATCTTACTCATGTTTAAATATATCATAAAAAGTTAATTTTCAACAGATAAAATCGCCAACAGATTAATAGACCCACCAGACTAACAAGTTTTTATTATCTGTAGGGTTGTTGCTATCCGTCGCAAATTTTATTTAATCGTTAGATTGTCATCTACCGCATATACGTGTTAAGGGTTGTTTTGTAACATCATCTTTTTATTCGTGTCATTACGAGCGGAACGAAGTAGAGCGAAGCAATTTTTTAATTTACAGGTTCTTATGAGATTGCTTCGTCGTTCGTTCCTCATTCCTCGCAATGACAAACATTTGTTACTTTTTAAACCTTAACGAGTATAATCCAATCCTGTATTCTTTATCCCAAACCTCTTATCACCTTTTTACTCTTCACATTTCACTTTGCAATAAATCATCTTCCTCCAAATACTCCTGTCACTTTTTTCTTTGCCATTTCAAAAATATAGGGCGTCAATCGTCCTTTTTCACTTAAAATTGCCTTAAACAGGTCTCTTTTCCTTGGTTTAGGAACCGAAGGATTCTCTCGAGGAATTAAGGAGATCGCATTTTTCTGACAAGCAGAAACACAGGCACCGCAACCGAGACAAATATGTTTTTTCACCTCACTAACTCGTTTTGCTCCATTTCTATCTTTTCTGGGACCAATGGCTTTCACGTTACAGGCTGAAAAACATTCCCCGCAATAATCGCAAATTTCAGGATCGATTACAGCAATGAAACTGGACTTCGCCACGCCATCATAATACCCCATCTGCACACCAGCCATGATTTCGCAGCAGCAGCCACAGCAATTGCAAATAAATGTCGGACGGTTTCGGATGTTATCAGTCACATGAGTGAGCTTTAATTCATGGGCAAGATCAATGACCTCAAGAAGTTCTTCTTTGCTTTTGTGCACAGCAAACTCTCGCCTGGATAAAAATCGTGCACCATTGCCCAATGAAATACAAGTCCCTTCGATAGGAACACCTTTCCTGCATTCCTTCCCCTCGTGATGTCGCTTATGCCGACAATAACACATACCCACAGCGCCGAAATCTGAATTTTTAACAATTTCCCTGGCGCTTTCATAAGACGTTATCACACTGGTAACAGGAATATGTTCCTCGTACACCAGTGATCGGGTCAACTGGGTCTTGCTGCCGAAGAATTCCTTAGCCTGCCCATGTTCGGGATCCTGATGAAAATATTCAGTCATCAACTTGGCTAACCTCTCCAGCGGCAGATCAGTGCGATGTTTCATAAATGTGAATTCAATAAATCCAATCACGCCTGGCATGAGCAGGTAATACGTTGTATCGCCATAAGGCATGTCCATGATAAGTCCCTTGTCCGCCATGGATTCCAGAATTGGCAGCAGCTCATCCTGATTCATTTTGGTTGATTTGCAAAGTTCAGATAGCGTCGCTTCCATGAGTGGAAATTTTGAGCCGACGTAGGCTTCTTCTTCGGTGAATAGAAGGGATAAAATTTCACGTAGAATTTTATTATCGACCAAACCGATGGGATACTTATTTAATCGGTCAATCAGGGGAACTAAAGTGTCTTTCGAGTAGGTAACATGTCCCATATTTAATCCTCAATTTAGAAATTCCAAATCACAAGCTCCAAATTCCAAATAAATTCCAATTCTCAAATTTCAATGACCAAAACGAAAAGTTTTGAATTTGAGATTTTGGTAATTGGTTATTATTTGGGTTTTGTTATTTGGGATTTGGAATTTAATTAAAAACATGAACTATCTTAAAAATAAACCATAACTCCAATACCTTTGGCTGAAGGTACAAAAACAAATTGTTCAGATTTGATGCTATTCACGCTCAAATACGCAATCCACCAACCCAAAATCGATTGT